>Ga0164243_10001544_pt1 | contig 39034 bp, 39 predicted proteins | sample OricompcompostOP_FD_108781 | JGI IMG/M metagenome (GOLD analysis project Ga0164243, IMG submission 108781) | Organic Plus compost microbial communities from Emeryville, California, USA - Original compost - Organic plus compost (OP) | ecosystem: Engineered > Solid waste > Mixed feedstock >... | reverse complement strand
CGGGCGGCGTCCATCTCCTGCTTGCGGATCTCGGCCATGTTCTCCAGGACGTCCGGCCGGTCCATCGCCGGATTCAGGATCGAGCCGCGTTCCCCACCCGTGCAGGTGGCGACCCAGACATCGACCCCCTCCGCGACGTACTTGGCGGTCGTGGCAGCACCTTTGCTGGACTCGTCATCGGGATGGGCGTGGACGTGTAGCAGGCGAAGCCGCTCGCCGGACTCGTCGACACGTTGGGCGGAAAATGTCACGGGCTCCATCTTCCCATCCCCCACTCCCGATCGCCGCCTCGGCCGCCTCGGGGCGCCCTGCCCCGGCGTGCTGTCGAATCGGTAACACGTGCTGCAAGATCGCGCCGTTCTGGCCGGTTCGGGCTGCACTTCGTGCCACGTGCTACCGATTTGACGACAGTGCCGGGCGGCGGGCGCTCGCCAGCAACGGACCCGCGCCCTGTTGCGGTCGGGAGTTGGCACAGTGCCAGTGGAATGGTCGGGGACAATGGCGTGCGTGCCCGCCGCTCCCCTCACCTCCCGCTATCCACGCCGTACCCGGCGGCCGCTGCTGATCGCGGTCGTTGCCGTGGTCGCCGCCATCGGGATCGGCTGGCTGCTGTGGGCCGCGTACGAACACGCCCGCCCGGCGGTCGGCGGCGACGTCCACGTCTTCTCCATCGAGTCCGATCAGAAGGTGACCTTCACCCTGACCGTGCAGCGGCGGGACCCGTCGGTCCCGGCAAGCTGTCGGGTGATTGCCCAGGCCGGCAACTTCGAGACGGTCGGCGAGAAGACGATCAGTGTGCCCGGAGGGAAGGCGACGTTGGTCGACCTGCCGGGCGAGTTGCGGACCATCCGCCAGGCCACTTCGGTGTCGGTCAGCCAGTGCTGGACCACCGGTTGAGGGCTGGTGTTCCGGGCCGTTGTCACGCCCGAACCGACTCCTAGAATCGTTGTGCACCGGCCGTACGGATGGGCGGTGCACGAGTGCAGAATTTCGTCGGTGACGTGGGGACATTGCTAGGCTTGTCGAATGTCTGAGAACACCTCTACCGAGACGATCTGGTTGACGCAGGACGCCTACAACAAGCTGGCGGCCGAGCTTGATCATCTCACCGGTGCCGGTCGCGCAGAGGTGGCTGCGAAGATCGCTGCCGCCCGTGAAGAGGGTGATCTGCGCGAGAACGGCGGATACCACGCAGCGCGCGAGGAGCAGGGCCAACAGGAGGCCCGCATCCGGCAGCTCAACGACATGTTGCGCCGGGCGAAGGTCGGTGAGGCGCCGAAGGATTCTGATGAGGTCGCTCCGGGCATGCAGGTCACCATTGCGTTCTTCGGTGACGAATCCGATACCGAGACCTTCCTGCTCGGATCGCGTGAGGTGCTCGGGCTCGACGACTCCCAGGACGCCGTCTACAGCCCCCAATCGCCGCTCGGTTCGGCGATCCTCGGCAAGCACCCCGGCGATGAGGTGACCTACGCGGCGCCGAACGGCAAGCCGATCAGCGTCACCATCATCAAGGTCGAGCCCTACTCGTCCTGACCCGCTGCCCGCTCCGCGGGCCCAATGCGTACGAGTCGCGGCACAATCATCGGGCATCCGCGCCCTCGCCGAGGGTTCGCACCTTGCCCAGGGTTCGCACCTTGCCGAGGGTTCACACCTTGCCCAGGGTTCGCACCTTGCCCAGGGTTCGCACCTTGCCCAGGGTTCGCACCTTGCCCAGGGTTCGCAACCTCAAAGGTTGACCCACGGGCTCGAGGCCTCGGCGTGTCCCAGCCACGCGGTCAAACCTTGACCTTCCGGGATACACGCGACCCCGGCCCGCGCCAGACCCGGGCCAGACCCGGACGCAACCTCAAAGGTTGACCCACGGGCTCGACGCCTCGGCGTGTCCCAGCCACCCGGTCAAACCTTGACCCTCCGGGAGCACGCGGCGCAGCCACGCGGTCAAACTTTGACCTTCCGGTTAACGGCCCGAGGGGCGGCCGCCACCCGGGCCACGCCACCCGGGCCACGCCACCCGGGCCACGCCACCCGGGCCACGCCACGCGGTCAAACTTTGACCTTCCGGTTAACGGGCCCGAGGGGCGGCCGCCACCCGGCCACGCCACCCGGCCACGTCACCCGGCCACGTCACCCGGCCACGCCACCCGGCCACGCCACCCGGCCACGCCACCCGGGCCACGCCACCCGGGCCACGCCACCCGGCCGCGCCACCTGGGCCGCGCCGCCGGGACCAGCACCGGGATCCGGGGGCGGCGAGCCGCAGATCCTCGCTCAGGCCAGGAGCCTGGCGGCTTCGGCCGGCGTGAGGGCGCCGGCGGCAACCTCGGCGAGGATCTGGTCGCGGGAGGGACTGGTCGGCGGTTCCGGTGCCGGTTCGGCCTCGATCAGACCCATCCGCTGCAGCAGCTCGGTGAAGCGGGCTCGCGCGGTCGGGTAGGACACGCCGAGATGCTTCTCCAGCTCCCGCAGGTTCCCGCGGGCGGCGAGGAAGACCCGGAGCATCTCCAGCTCCGCTGCCGACAATGCGCAGAACTCACACGGCGCGAAGATCCCGGCCAGTTCCGTACCGCAGGACCCGCAGCCGAGCCGGGTGACCACCAGGTGGTCGCCGCAGACCGGGCAGTCGCTCGGTGCCCGATGGTCCGGATGTGATCCGACCGGTGCCGTCATGCCGCTCCCGAGGTGGCCGCTACGGTGCCTGCCTTGACCGCGGCATGGCCCATCACGACCTCCACGTCGAGCTTGGCACTGCCGTTGCCCATCACCACCTCGTCACCGGTGAAGCCGGCATGAGCGCCACCCCAGCTCACCTTGCCCAACTGGGAATCGGTGGAGATGGTCACATTCGACGCATCGGACAGCTGCAGATTCAGTGATCCCGACTCGACCCGGATCCGCGAACGACCGGTGGTGATCGCGGCCTTGACCGTCGCCTGACCGGCCTGGACCAGCGCGTCGGCGATCTCGCTGACGTCGGTCAGCCGGGCGCCGCCGGCGGTGACCCGGATGTTGCCCAGCCGCGGTACGCCCTCGGTGTTCAGGCTCCCCGCAGTCACCTCCACGTCGACCAGCAGCGCCGGATTGACCCGGAGCAACAGTTCCTTGCCCAGCCCCAGGGACCGGAAGTCGTCCAGACTGCGCGTTGCCCGGAGCAATTGGAAGCCGTCGATCGAGGCGCCGAACTCGCCGTCGCTGGAGATCTCCAGTACCGAACCGTTGCGGCGCAGGACATGCGGCCCGTCGGCGGAGACGGTCGCGACCGACGGCTCGCCGACGATCCTGACCCGGCGGCCGACGGCGCGTACCGAAAGGCGTTCGACTCCGCCCGTGGCCGGGGTCCGCGACCGACCGGTCCAGCCCTTCGGCGCATCCTTCGGAGCTTCCTTGGCCGAGCCACTGGTCGACTCCTGGTCGCGGAAGGAGTCCCGCGGGGCGCCGGGCGTCTGCGGCCGGTCGGTGGTCGCCGCCCAGGCGTCGGGGTGCGGAATCTCGTCCGCGCCGCTCCTCGCCGATCCGACGGCTTCGGCAGCCCCCGACTCGGTTGCGGCGTCGCCGACCGGTTCGGTCACCTGGGCTTCGGTCTCATCGGCTTCGGTGGCGGCGGATTCGGCCGGTGGGTCGATCTTCGCGCCGGGCAGCGCGTCGATCCGGCGGGCTGCCTCGGCGGCGTCGATCCGTCCGGCAGCGAGATCCTCGAGGATCGCGTTCATGTCATTCGAAGCAGTCATGTTTAAAAGCTAAAACCGCCCTACCAAAGTGGAAAGGTGGCTTTCGCTTTTCCAGGGTCGGATCAGGGTCGGACCCCGTACGGCCGCGGGATCGCCCGCGTTTTGGTCGTCGATTCACCACCGGCGACAATGGGCACTACACAAATATGACGGTCCGGCAGAACCGGCACACCGACGCAGACTCCCCAACGGCCAGGCCAGAACGCGCATCACAGCTTGGCAACCCCACGGCGTACCGGGTCGAAATCGGCCGTTCACTGGTGGAACATTGGCCAGTGCTTGTGTGAGCATTGATGATCGCCCAGGGATCGCATTGCGTCGTGCCGACCGTACGACCCGGCGGTTCCCGGCAGTTCGAAACAGTGAGTGAGGAAGCATGAGGCGGTTCGCTGAACGCCCTGGCACCCGGAAGGCCGCCGCCGCGGTGGCCCTGCTGACCAGCATCGCGCTCGTCGGCTGCGGCCAGATCGCCCGCGGGGAGAGCCCACTGCCCGGCACCAACGGCGGCTCGAAGTCCGAAGGCGGAGAGGGCAGCAACCAGCCGAGCCCGGCGAAGCCGTCCCCCACCCCGGATCCGGTCACCATGAAGACCAACGTCGGCGATGGTGCCGACGGGGTCAAGGTCAACAAGGTGATCAAGGTGTCCGCCGACAACGGAAAGCTTGCCAAGGTCACCGTCACCGGCCGATATGTCGATCACGGCGAAACCAAATCGATCACCATCGACGGCAAGCTGAACCACGACAAGAGCGGCTGGACGGCATCCGAACTGCTGGAGCCGAACGGTCGCTACACCGTGAAGATGGTCGGTATCAGTGATCACGGCGTGAAGAGCAGCACCACCAGCACCTTCAAGTCCGACGAGCTCAGCCTCGACCAGCAGATCTATCCCAGCTTCAACGGCACCCTCGGCGGCACCGTCGGCGTCGGTACGCCGGTGGTGCTGACCTTCGACCGTCCGGTCAAGGACAAGGCCACCTTCGAGAAGCACCTGCACGTCACCAGCACCTCCCACCAGAAGGGCAGCTGGCACTGGTACAGCGACCAGGAGGTGCACTGGCGACCGGCCAAGTACTGGAAGCCCGGAACCCGGGTCACCGCCACCGCGGATCTGAACAGCATCCCGGCGGGCGACGGTGAGTACGGCCAGCAGAACGCCTCCACCAGTTTCACCGTCGGCGACTCGGTGATCACGAAGGTCAACCTGGCCAGCGATGTCGGCAAGATCTACCGCAACGGCAAGCTGGTCCGGACCATCCTGGTCAGTGCCGGCAAGCCCGGCTGGGAGACCCGCAGCGGCACGTCGCTGATCACCCAGAAGGCGATGCACTACCGGATGACGTCGCAGATGATCGGCCTGCCCAAGAAGGGCCCGCAGTCCTACGACCTGACCGTCAAGTACGCGCTGCGGATCACCAACTCCGGTGAGTTCCTGCACTCCGCCCCGTGGAACAGCGCGTTCTTCGGCAAAAAGAACGCCAGCCACGGCTGCATCGGGATGAGCGAGGCCGACGCCGGCTGGCTGTACGAACACGCTCCGTCCGGCAGCCCGGTGGTCGTCACCGGCACGAATCGCGGGCTGGAGCCGCTGAACGGCCTGACCGATTGGAACGCCGACTTCAAGACCTACGCCGAAGGCTCCGCGCTCTGATCCGGGTGCCCGGGGAATCGGGCCGACCTGGTGGCCAAAGTCCCGCCCGGTCGCTCGCCTTCGGGCGTACCGGTTCACCGGACGGCTTGTCACGATCGACGGTGTGTGGTTCTTCCGAGCAGTTGCCTTTGACCTCGACGGCACCCTGGCGGTCGACGGTCAGATCGATCCGGACGTACTGACCGCGATCGACCGGGCCCGCCGACAGCGAGCGGTCCTGCTGGTCACCGGCCGGGTCCGGGCCGATCTGGATCGAGAGTTCCCCGGTCTGACCGAACACTTCAGTGCGTTGGTCACCGAGAACGGCGCGGTGTTGACCCTGCTCGGCGACGGGCCGGCGGAGACCCGCCTGCTACGCGAGCCGATCGACGAAGCGGTCGACAAGACATTTGCCGAGCGAGGCATCGTCAGCAGCAGAGGCGAAGTCCTGATCGCGATCGACGGCAGGGACGCCAACGAGGCCACCGAGGCGATCGCCCAACTCGGCCTCGACTCCCAGGTGGTGCGGAACCGCGACCGCGCGATGATCGTCCCCGCCGGCGTGACCAAGGGCACCGGGTTGACCGCGGCACTGGTCGCGCTCGGCCTCAGCAACCACAACACCATCGCCGTCGGCGACGCCGAGAACGATCTCAGTCTGCTGCAGGCGGCCGAGGTCGGCGTTGCGGTCGGCAATGCGGTCCCGTCATTGATCGAACGCGCCGACCTGGTGACGGAGGAGGCCGACGGCGCCGGCGTGATCCGGTTGCTCGATGGCCCGTTGCTTGCGGGACGTCAGCGGTTCTGCCCGGTACGGCGCTGGGTCAACATCGGCTCGTACGACGACGGCTCACCGGTCACAATCCCCGGATCGCAGTCCAATCTTTTGGTGACCGGCGCCTCCGGGAGTGGGAAGAGCTACCTTGCCGGGCTGCTGGCCGAGGAGTGGATCGCTGCGGGGTATTCCCTGCTGGTGATCGACCCGGAGGGCGATCATGTGGGGCTCTCCCGGCTGCCCGGCGTGCATCTGGTCGATGGCGGCGCCGGTCTGCCGAGCCCGCACGATCTGCTGGCCCTCTTCCGGTTACGGCAGGCAAGCGTGGTGCTCGATCTGTCCAGCCTCCAACCGGAGGCCCAACTCGACTATCTGGACCGGCTGCCGGCTGCCATCGCCGCCGAGCGGGCGCGCAGTGGGGTGCCGCACTGGGTGCTGTACGACGAGGCGCACCAGCAGGCATGGCTGGAACAGAGTCACCGGATCGCGGTGGGCACCGGCAGTTGTCTGGTGACCTGGCGGCCCGAACTGCTGTCGGCCGACCTCACCGACAGTGTCGACGTTGCGATCCACATCGCCGAGGGTTCGCCCACCGGCCGGACCGAGGCGACCCTGACGACGGCCGGGAGGACCAGACGTTTCCGGATCGGGCGGCGGATCAGTGAGCACGTCCGCCACCAGCGCAAGTACGCGGTGACGCCACTTCCCCCGGAACGCCGGTTCTATTTCTGCGAGAAGAACCAGACCGGCTCCGCAGCGTCCGCGGCAACCCTGGAAGAGTTCCGGCACCGCGTCGGTCACATCGACAGCCACACGTTGGAGTACCACCTGGCACGCGGCGACTTCTCGCGCTGGGTGGCCGGGGTGCTGACCGACCGCACCCTGGCCGGCGAACTGGCGAGGGTGGAGGACGCCTGGGTGACCCGCCGGGCAGCCCTGACCGAGGAGGCCCGGGAGCAGATCGTCCGGGCAGTCGAGGACCGGTATCTCCGATCCTGATGCATCGATGCGCCCCAATGGGACTTTGGCCTCGGTGCCGGGGTGTCGTAGGCCGCTGATGCCGGGCCGCCGGCGGGGCTTGGCTTGACCCATGACCGTCGTCGAGACGTCGGTCGCCACGGGGCTGACCGCCGCCGAAGCTGCGGCCAGGCACGCCTCCGGCGGTCCCAACGTGCTGCCCGTCCGTGCCCGGGTCCCGGCCTGGCGACACCTGCTGGCCGAACTGGTGCACTTCTTCGCCATCCTGTTGTGGATCGCCGGCGCTCTGGCGTTCATCGCCCGGATGCCCCAACTGGGCATTGCGATCTTCATCGTCGTGGTGTTGAACGCGGTGTTCGCGTTCGCCCAACAGCGGCGGGCAGAGCAGGCGGCAGAGAAGTTGCGGGGGCTGCTCCCGGCACGGGTGACGGTCATCCGCGACGGCAGGCCGCAGTCCATCGATGCCGAGAACCTCGTTGTCGGCGATCTGGTCCGACTCGGCGAAGGCGACCGGATCTCGGCCGATCTCGCTCTGGTGTCGGTGCACGCCCTGGCCCTGGACACGTCCACACTGACCGGGGAGAGCATGCCCACCCGGCCGGAGCCGGGCGGCAAGGCGTACGCCGGCTGTTTCGTGGTCGAAGGTGATGCCGATGCCGTGGTCACTGCTATCGGCCAGAACACCGAGCTCGCCGGCATCGCCCGGCTGAGCCAGGCGCAGCGAGCCGCACCGACCCCGATGCGGCGCGAGCTGGAGCGGATATCCCGGATCCTCGCGGCAGTCGCCATCGCTGTCGGGATCGCGTTCTTCGGGATCGCGCTGCTGGTCGGCATCAAGAGCTCCGACAGTTTCCTCTTCGCGGTCGGGGTGACGGTCGCGATCATCCCGGAGGGACTGTTGCCGACGGTGACACTGTCCCTCGCGATGGGTGCCCAGCGGATGGCCCGCCGTCACGCGCTGGTTCGCAACCTGGAGGCCGTCGAGACGCTCGGATCGACCACCTACATCTGTACCGACAAGACCGGGACCCTGACCCAGAACACGATGTCAGTGGTGCAGGTCTGGCTTCCTGACCACCCGACGAGACCTCGCGGGATCGCCCGGATCTCCGGTACCGGATACCAACCGGACGGAACCGTCGACTGCCCGGCGGAGCTGCGTTCGGCGCTGGCGCAGCTGGCACGGGCATCGGTTGTGTGCTCCACCGGGCGGATCGTGGAGCGGAACGGCAGTTGGGCCGCCCACGGCGACCCGATGGAAGCCGCACTGGACGCGCTCGCACACCGGGTCGGAGCCGGGTCGCAGCTTCCCGACCTGGTGGCGAAGTTCCCGTTCGATGCCCGGCGTCGCCGGATGTCGGTGGCCGTGCCCGGCCGGGGTGACCATATCGAGATCCTGGTCAAGGGAGCACCCGACGCCGTCCTGCCGTGTGTCCACCGGTCCCCGGATCCGACGAGGCCCTGCAGACGATGGTGGCCCGCGGTTGGCGCCTACTGGCGATCGCCCGGGCCGACAGAGCGACCGTCCCGCAGGACCCGGCAGCAGCCGAGCAGGATCTGACCCTGCTCGGGCTGGTGGCCCTGGAAGATCCGCCTAGACCGGAAGCCCGTGCGGCCCTTGCGGCGTGCCGGAAGGCCGGCGTCCGGGTGGCCATGATCACCGGGGATCATCCGGGCACTGCGGAGGCCATTGCCCGCGAGACAGGGCTGATCGATCCGGAATCCGACACCCCGCCGCTCGTGCTCACCGGGTCAGAACTGCCGACCGATCCCGAACAGCTCGGCGCGCTTCTCGACCGCGACGACGCAGTGGTCGCCCGGGTGGCGCCGGAGGACAAGTTGCGGATCGCCAAGGCCCTTACCGGACGCGGACACGTCGTGGCGATGACCGGGGACGGTGTCAACGACGCGCCGGCACTGCGGACAGCCGCGATCGGGGTGGCGATGGGCAGGTCCGGGACCGACGTCGCCCGGGAGGCCGCCGACCTGGTCCTGCTGGACGACAACTTCGGCACCATCGTCGCGGCCATCGAACAGGGCCGGGCCACCTACACCAACATCCGCCGGTTCCTCACCTATCACCTGACCGACAACGTCGCCGAACTGGTGCCGTTCATCGTCTGGGCGTTGTCCGGCGGTCGGTTCCCGTTGGCGCTGGGCGTACTGCAGGTGCTGGCCCTGGACATCGGCACCGACATCCTGCCGGCCTTGGCACTCGGCGCCGAGCCACCGAGCCGGAAGGTGTTGCACCGCCGGCCGACGAAGCGACACCTGATGGACCGGGCGCTGTTCGGCAGGGCATTCGGCCTGCTCGGCCCGGCCGAATCCGCCGCCAGCCTGGCAGCGTTCATCGCGACCTTCGTCGCGACCGGCTGGCTGCCTGGCGAACCGTTCCCGGGCGGTCAGGTCCTGCTGGCCGCCTCCGGGGCAGCATTTACCGCAGTCGTGCTGGGCCAGATGGCCAACGCGTACGCCTGCCGCAGTACGTCTCGGCCGTTCTGGAGGATCCCCCCGCACACGAACCCGATGCTGCTCTGGGCGCTCGCCGCTGAGCTGCTGTTGTTGGCGATCTTCTTGTACGTTCCGCCGGTGGCGGCCCTGCTCGGGCAGCACGGCCCGGCACTGATCGGAGTGCTGGTGGCGTTGCTCGGTCCGGTCGCCGTCCTGTCGGCCGACAGCGGTGAGAAACTGCTGACCGGTAGCCGGGATGAACAATTGAACACAGTGGAGACGACCGGGGTGATGTCCGGAACCGCCGTCGGCAGATCAGCACCGAGGAACCGGTAGCGTGAGCCCGGACTCCGGCCGGACACGCCGGCACCAAAGAACCGTGTGCTGCAGAGGACCGCGCGATGACAGTCGGAACGGGTGACGGGTCGCTGGCTCCGCCAGTGACCGGTCTGTGCCGACTGGCGTTGCGAATGCTGCCGGTCGACGGGGTCTCGGTGGTACTGATCGCCGATTCGGTACGCACCCTGGTCGGCGCCGCCGGGCAGTTGACCGCGGAACTGGAGGCGGTTACCGCGGTGTGCATGGAAGGGCCGGGTGTCGAGGCGCCCCGTCTGGGTATCCCGGTTGTGGTGACCGATCTCGCAGCGGGCGGCTCTCAGCCACGGTGGCCCGTGTTCGCTGCTGAGGCTGCTGGCCTCGGCGTATCCGCGGTGGTCGCCGTACCGATCCGGATCGGCGTCATCCGACTGGGAGTCATGGTCGCGCACCGCCTTGAGCCCGGCGACCTGGGTGGAACGGTTTCGGAGCTGCTCCGACTCTCCGAGACGGCGGCGTACCTGCTGCTGGATCTGCAGGAGGGCAGCGGGCACAGGCCGACCGGTGATGTCGGGATCGAATCCGGTGACACAGCGTCCGACCAGGAGCTCACCAACTTCATTGGTGCGGAGATCCATCAGGCCAGCGGCATGGTGATGGTCCAACTGGACATCCCGATCGATGCCGCCCTGGACCGCGGTGCGCGCCCATGCGTTCGCCACCGGGAGACCATTGGCCGAGGTTGCTCGCGCGATCGTCAACCGGGAACTGCGTTTTGAGAAATGATGGATATGGCGGGAAGTGCAGGCGAGGACAGATGACCACGACACAATCACGGGAGATCCGGCTGGGACGTCTCTTCGTCCTGCTCGCCGACAACCTGGTTCAGGACTTCGACATCGTCGATCTGCTGCATGACCTGGTGACGAGCTGTGTCGACCTGTTCGACGTCTCAGCGGGCGGGCTGATGCTGGCCGACGGTGGCGACCAGCTTCGGGTGCTGGCGGCGTCCTCGGAGGACACCCGCCTGCTGGAGCTGTTCGAGCTGCAGAACCAGCAGGGCCCCTGTCTGGATTGTTTCCACTCGGGAGCACCCGTCGTGTCGACCGCGGTCGCCGACCAGCGGCGGCGGTGGCCGGCGATCGCGCCGCAACTCCAGTCCCGCCGGATCACCGCGGTGTACGCCTTTCCGCTCCGGCTGCGGGAGCAGGTCATCGGTGTGCTGAACGTCTTCAGCACCCCGGATGCCATCCTCGACGCCGACGACCGTGCCGTTGTCCAGGCCCTGGCCGACGTCGCCACGATCTCACTGCTGCAGCACCGGGCCACCGAGGCCAGCGAGCGGCTCGCCACCCAGCTGCAGACCGCACTGACCAGCAGGATCGCCGTCGAACAGGCCAAGGGCGTGATCGCCCAGTACGCCTCGGTCGACATGGACCGGGCGTTCACCATGCTGCGCGGCTACGCGCGGCGTAACCAGCGGTCCCTGACTGCCGTGGCAACCGAACTCGCGACCGGCCGGCTCGATCCCGGAGCCGTCAGGCGGGCCGACTGACCGCGGCAAGCGGTACACGCCACACCACCACGGCCCCGCGCGGTACGCCGTCGGTGATCTCGAAAGTGCCGTGCAACTCCCGCGCCCGCGCCGCCATACTGGCCAGGCCGATCCCCAGCAGCGGCCCGTCCGGGAGGCCGGTGCCGTCGTCGGCGACGATGACCTCGGCCAGATCCTCGGTGATCGTCAGCTGCACCGACAACCGGCTCGCACCGGAGTGCAGCACGACATTCTGGATCGCCTCACTGAGGACGGCGGTGACGTTGTGCTGCAGAACCGGCGGCAGGTCGGCAGGATCCCCTTCAATGTTCAGCTGGGTGGTTGCACCGAGCCGCCGGCCGGCACCTTCGACCAACGAGCGGATCGCCGGCCCGAGTTCTTCGGCATCACGGGTCGGCTCCATCCGGTTGAACACCAGCTGTCGCAGGTGACCGTTCAGATCGTCGATGTCACGGATCGAGACGTAGACCATCTCCAGGGCAGGTCCCCGGACCAGGCTTGCGATCCGGCACAGATCGAAACTGACCTTGATCAACTGGCTGCTCACCAGATCATGGAGATCACGGGCCAACCGGTCCCGCTCCGATGCGACGGACCGCCCGTCCGATGGCGTTGACACGAGCTGCTCGGCTGGTGACCGGTGAGGCTTCTTGGCCGGAACAGGAATACCTAACCGGGCTTCGTCCACCCCACGCGATGCCGGCCCGACCGTCGACACCTGATTCTTTTCGGACAGATCGTGTGCGACCATCGGACCACCCCTAACCAGTTGGTTCACGAAACGCCAAGGTCTGGGGCATTGCGGAAGAGCAGACCTAAAGTTAACCGCGTTTCGAAACTGGCACAAGAGCTATCGCCGACGCACGTCGACGGCCTCCATTACCCTCCGATACGTAGCACCGCCGCACCGTCGAACCGACCCGCCTTGAGGTCACGTAGTGCCGTCAACGCCTCGTCGAAGGCGTATTCGTGGGTTGTTGCCTGGATCTGGTGTTCGGCCGCGGCGGCGAGGAAGTCGCGACCGTCGGCGCGGGTGTTGGCGGTGACGCTGCGCAGCTGCTTCTCGTAGAACAACTCGTTCTGGTACACCAGCGGCGGAATGTCGGTGAGGTGGATGCCGGCCACGGCGCAGGTACCGCCCCGGTCGAGTGCCTGCAACGCGACCGGAACAAGATCCCCCACCGGGGCGAAGATGATGGCGCCATCCAGCGGTTCGGGCGGCGCAGCGTACGCGTCCCCGGCCGACGCGGCGCCCAGTTTGAGCGCCAGTTGCTGCGCCGCAGCACCCCGGGTCAACACATGGACCCGTGCGCCCTCGGCGATCGCCACCTGAGCACACAAGTGTGCACTGCCACCGAAGCCGTACAGGCCCAGGGCGCCGCCCTCGGGTACCTCGGCACGCCGCAGGGCCCGATAGCCGATGATTCCCGCGCACAACAGCGGAGCAACAGCCTCGGGGTCGGTTCGAGGCAGCTCATAGCAGTAATCGGCCGGTGCGCAGACGTACTCGGCGTAACCGCCGTCCGCATCCCACCCGGTGTACTCCGACTGCGGGCAGAGGTTCTCCCGGTCGGCCAGGCAGTAGCGGCAGCGTCCGCAGGTACGCCGCAGCCAGGCAACCCCGACCCGAGCGCCTTCGGACCAGTCGGCGACCGCGGGTCCGGTGGCGACCACCTCGCCGACGATCTCGTGACCTGGCACGACCTGTGGCCGGTGCACCGGCAGATCGCCCTCGGTGACGTGCAGATCGGTCCGGCAGACACCGCAGGCCAGCACCTTGATCAACACCTCGTCCGGGGCCGGCTGCGGCATCGGCAGTTCCACCGGTTTCAGCGGATTGCCCTCGACAGGTCCCGGCCGGTCGACGATCCACGCGCGCATGGTCATGATCATCCTCCGTGATCGGTCGGCTGCCCAGTTGACTTTCGTCCCGCCTGGGCGGGGACCTCTGCATCATGGCTCGCTCCGACGGACGCGACAAGCTGGTGTTATCGGGACACCAGAGTCGGAGTTGATCATGAACTACATCACCGTCGGAGTGGACGGGTCCCAAGCCAGCGCACGCGCCCTGGAATGGGCTGCCGCAGAAGCCGCCCGCACCGGCTCGGCGCTGCGGATCGTGCATGCGATGGATCTTCCGGACGTGACCGGTATCTACAGCCCGGCCAAGATCAGCCCGCTCGGCGTCGCAGAACTGACGAAATTCAGCCGACGACTGCTCCGCGCGGCCGCCCACCGGGTCGAGAACATCGCTCCGGGAGTGCGGGTCGACACCCGATCGGCAACCGGCGCCGCCAGCGCCGTACTGGTGCACCAATCACACGAGTCGGATGCAGTGGTCGTTGGCAGCCGCGGCCTCGGCGCGTTCGAAGGCCTGCTCGGCTCGGTCAGCACCAAGGTCGCCGCCCGGGCCGAGTGCCCGGTCTTCGTGATCCCCGATCACGGCGGACCGGAACGAGCGAGCGGACCGATCGTTGCCGCCGTCGACGACTCCGATTCCGGGGTCGACGCCTTGCGCTACGCGCTGAAAGAGGCCCTGGTCCGCAACACCCCGGTCCGGGCGGTGATCGCGTACGAGTTGCCGATCGTGTCGGTCCCGGTCTATCCCGGTGTGACCAGCAGTTTCGAACAGGACGGGCAGGACCAGGCGGCGGCAGTGCTGCAGAAAGCGATCGACCAGGCACGCACCACCGACACGGATCGGGTGCCGGTCGAGTCGGTCGTTGTCGAGGGTCCGGCCGTCGAGGCCATCCTGGCCAATGCCCGGGACGCCCAGCTGATCGTGGTCGGTTCGCGACGCCACGGGGTGTTCCAGCAGCTGCTGCTGGGCTCGACCAGCCGGCTGTTGCTGCACCGGACGGACCTGCCGGTCGCAGTTGTTCATCACCGGGCCTGAACGTCAGATCGAGCCGCCTGATCGAGCCGCTGTGGCTGAGAGCGATCAGGGTGGAGACGATCTTCTTGAAGGCCGCGGTCTCCGGGACGGAGACCACGTAGTCGAGGTACCGCTGCACCACGTGGAGGCGCTTGCCCTCCACCCGGTGCGGTGCCGGGAGCACCCGCCCCGGCACCGACCACTTGGCCAGGGTCGACCGCGCCAGGCCGTGTCCCGGACGGGTCGTACTGACCATGATCGTAACCCCCTACTTGATCTCGATGCGGGTTCCCTTGGCGTTCTCGGCCTTGGGCAGTTCGATCCGCAGCACTCCGTCCCGCATGCTGGCGGTCGCTCGCTTCTCCTCGACCGGGGTGGGCAGGGTGATCTCGTACACGAAGGAGCCTGTTGTCCGCGTCGTCCGGCGGAGGACACCGTTGCGATCCCGCTCCGTGCGCGTGCCGGAGACGGACACGCGGCGCTGGTTGACGTCGATGCTGATGTCCTTCTTGTCGACGCCGGGAAGATCCACTTCGAGGGTGTACGCGTCGTCGGTCTCGGTCAGATCTCCCCCGGGAACGAAGCCCTCGGTGGAGGACAACCCGGCCGGCCAGAAGTTGTTGAAGAGTTGGGCGAGCCGATTCTCGAAGGCTGGGAGATCAGCCCACGGGTTCCAGCGCACCAGTTCCGTGTCCTTGGTCTTGGCGTCGGTGGCCATTGCCATTCCTCCCTGTGTTGGTGTGGGTGGGCCGCACGTGGGGCCCGATCGCAGGTCAGCTGTGACCCGATCTGCTCACGACTCTGATACCGGTAGCGGCGACTCACAACGGGCCAAGGACGGATCCGGCGAGGACCTTCGACCGGTGGCCGAACGGGACGTTCGACGGTGCCGTGCCGGGCCATGTCCGACGAGGATCGGAAGTGTCCGACCAGGATCGGAAGTGTCCGACCACCAGCACTGGAGTTGATCATGGCCACCTTCTCGTCCGCCAATGCCGTACCACGGATCGTTGTCGGTGTGGACGGATCGCCGTCCTCGCTCGTCGCGTTGCGCTGGTCGAGGTATCTGGCGCCCTTGATGGGCGCCGAGGTCGAGGCGATCAGCACCTGGAAGATGCCGTCCGCACTGGTCGCCGGCAGCTTCTTCGACCCGGACATCCTGGAGCAGATCGCCCGGTCCACCCTGGAAACCTCGGTCCGCGAGGTGTTCGACGGGTCGGTTCAGACCAAGGTCATCCAGACCACCCGGGAAGGATCTCCGGTCGACGTCCTGGTCGAGGCCAGCTCGTCAGCAACGCTACTGCTGGTCGGCAGCCGTGGCCGGGGCGGTTTCGCCGGCATGCTGATCGGTTCGGTCAGCTCAGCACTCGCCGCGCACGCGCGGTGCCCCGTCGTCGTGGTCCATGGCGACACCGTGCCGGTCAGTTGATCACCCCACGGTACAAGGCAGCACCATGATCAGCACCATGATCAGCACCACGATCAGCACCACGATCGCACCATGATCAGCACACCATGATCAGCATTGGCTGATGGTCAGTCCACGGTGATCGTCGTGCGGTGCGTCTGGTGCACCTTCGGCAGTTCGATGTGCAGGACCCCGTCGCTCAGCTTGGCGGTGACCGCGGCGTCGTCCACCGGGTCGGGCAGGCTGACTTCGAAGACGAACGAGCCCACCAGCCGGCCACCGTACCGCAGGGTTCCGGTGTATCCGGGGCGATTCCGGGTGCCACGAACGATCAGCCGCCGACCGACGACGCTGATGGTGACATCGGACTTGGCCACCCCGGGCAGATCGAGGTCGAGAACGTAGTGATCCGCGGTTTCCACCAGGTCACCGTCCGGTACGAACTCCCCTGGCCGGTTCGCGGCGGTACGGAGCGTGCTGAGCAGTTGTCCGAGCCGCCGGTCAAGCAGCGGCGGGGTCTCGAAGAACGGCGCATCCGGCCAGGGCGTCCAAGCCGCCAACTCCTCGTTGCGTCTCCTGGGAGTGTTCATGGTCGTTCCCTCGGTTGCCGGCACGGTCATCACGCGCGTGATGCTGCAGCACTGGCCTGGGCCGGCCGGCACCGGTAGCGACCAAAGACGCAGCCGGATCGGGACCTTCGCCCGCTACTCGGCCTTGATCACCGGCGGTTCCTCCGACACCTGCGGTTCCTTCCCATCGGCCAGGTACTGCACGAAGGTCTTCGCGAACGCCAGGATCGGAATGGACATCAGCGCACCGACGATCCCGCCGATGATCACGCCGATCGCGATACCCAGCAGGACGGCGAGCGGATGCAGTTTGACGGCGCGACCGAGCAGGAACGGCTGGAGGATGTGTCCCTCCAACTGCATGACTGCGATGATGCCGGCGAGCATGATCAACGCCTGCACCCAGCCCAGCATCACCAGGGCGACGAACACCGCGACGAAACCGGATACGAACGCGCCGACCAGCGGTACGAAGGCGCCGAGGAAGACCAGTGCGGCCAGCGCGGCCGCGCCCGGGACGTGCAGGATCAACGCGACGATCAGCACGCCGATCGCATCGGAGAAGGCGACCAGGATGGTCGCCCGCACGTAGTGCACCAGCGAGGTCCAGCCGGTCCGTGCGGCACCGTCGATCCGTGTCCTGGCGCGAGCGGGCGCCAGCTTGACCAGGAAGGACCAGATCCCACCGCCGTCGTACAGGAAGTAGAAGGTGGCGAACAGGGTGATCGCCAGCCCGGCGAAGAAGTGGCCGATGCCGGTTCCGACACCGGCGGCGTATTTGGCGATGCTGCTGCTACTGCTGTTCAGAAATTCCCGGACCTGGTCGGTCAGCTTGTTGATCTGCAGGAATTCCTGGGGGACGTTCAGCGGGCCGTTGGCCAGCCAGTCGGTGAGCTGGCCGAAGCCGTCGGCGACCTTGTTGCCCATGCCCTCCGCCTGATCGGCGATCTGGGTCGCGATCAGCGTGATCGTGCCGGAGACCAGGATCACCCCGATGATCATCGACAGCGCCGCCGACAGGGCGCGCGGGAACCGGCGACGGTTGAAGAAGTTGGCCACCGGCGAAATCAGTGCGGCCAGCAGGATGGCGATCGCAATCGGGATGGTGACCTCGGAGAGGTAGCGCAGCACCCATCCGATGCCGGCGATCATGACGGTGATGATGATCAAGCGCCAGGCCCAGCTCGCAGCGACGCGGAAACCCCACGGGACCTCGCCCTCGATCCGCTCCCGATCCGAACGCCGGGACTCGGGGGCGGAGACCGGATCGGCTGCCGGGGCGGGCACCTCTGCTGATCGGCTGCCGTCACCGGTGTCACCGGCAGGCTCGACGGCAACACGACGCGGGCGGCGTATCCGGCCGATGCCGAGGCGACTTCGGTTTGCCACGCGATCCCTCCTGGTCTGCAGATCGTGTCCTACCCGGATCCGGCCCGGCATCACCGCCGATTCACATATCCAGGATCACCAAAGGTACGCGACCGAACAGCGGCATGGCACGATCTGGCAGGAGCCGAGCCGAAACGGAGGAGTACCAGGTGTCGCCGAAACCACTGACCGAACTGATCAGCCCGGACTGGGCCGCCGCGCTGGAACCCGTGTCGGGTGCGGTGGCAGCCATGGGCGAATTCCTCCGCGGAGAACTGGCCGCAGGCCGCGGCTACCTGCCCGCCGGTGACGCGGTCCTGCGGGCCTTCACCCGGCCGCTGGCCGACGTCCGGGTGTTGATCGTCGGCCAGGATCCCTATCCCACTCCGGGCCATCCCGTCGGGCTTTCCTTCTCGGTGGCACCCGATGTCCGGCCGCTTCCTCGCAGCCTGAACAACATCTACGCCGAACTGGAGGCCGATCTCGGCATCCCGCGGGCCGCGGGCGGCGATCTGACCCCCTGGTTCGAGCAGGGCGTGCTGTTGCTGAACAGGGTGCTGACCGTGCAGCCCGGCCGGCCGGGATCCCACCGGGGCAAGGGATGGGAGCAGGTCACCCAACAGGCCATCGAGGCGTTGGTGGCACGTGGCGGACCGTTGGTCGCCATCCTGTGGGGCAGGGACGCCCAGTCGCTGATCCCGATGCTCGGCGACGTGCCCTACATCAAGAGCGCGCACCCATCGCCGATGTCGGCCGACCGGGGCTTCTTCGGCTCGCGACCGTTCAGCCGCGCCAACGACTGTTTGGTCAGGGCAGGCGCGGATCCGATCGATTGGACCCTGGCGTAGCGGTATTAGCCGAGGGCACGGTCCAGGTCGGCGACCAGGTCGTCGACGTTCTCGATGCCGACGCTGAGTCGGACCAGGTCCGACGGCACCTCCAAGGCTGTGCCGGACACCGACTGGTGGGTCATCCTGCCGGGGTGTTCGATCAGCGACTCCACTCCGCCGAGCGACTCACCCAGGGTGAAGATGCTCGTCCGGCCACACATGTCGACCGCCGCCTGCTCCCCCGCCGCGACGCGGAAACTGATCATGCCGCCGAAGTCGCGCATCTGTTTGGCGGCCAGATCGTGGCCCGGGTGGGACGCCAGCCCCGGGTAGTAGACCTCCGCAACGGCCGGGTGATCGGCCAACCAGGCCGCGACGGCGCGGGCGTTGGCGCAGTGCCGATCCATCCGTACGGCAAGGGTCTTCAGCCCGCGGAGCACCAGCCAGGAGTCGAACGGGCCGGCCACGGCGCCGATGGCGTTCTGCGACCAGGCCAGCCGCTCAGCCAACTCGGCATCCCGGGTGATCAGCGCGCCGCCGACCACATCGGAGTGACCTCCGCAGTACTTGGTGGTGGAGTGCACCACCACGTCGGCGCCGAGTTCCAGCGGCTGCTGCAGATAGGGCGTGGCGAAGGTGTTGTCCACCACCACCGTGGCGCCGGCGCTGTGCGCGGCCTCACTCAGCGCCGCGATGTCGGCGATGTTCAGCAGCGGGTTGGTCGGCGTCTCCAACCAGACGACCCGGGTCCGCCCCGGGTTGATCGCCGCAGCCACCACCTCCGGGTCGGTGACCGGGACCGGTGTACTGGTGATCCCCCAGCGCGCATGCAACTTGGCGAACTGCCGGTAGGTACCGCCGTACGCGTCGTTGGGCAGCAGCACCTCGTCCCCGGGATCGGTGATGGTCCGGATCAGGGTGTCCTCGGCTGCCAGTCCGCTGGCGAACGCCAATCCGCGGACGCCCGACTCGAGCGCGGCCAGGCACTCCTCCAACGCGGTCCTGGTCGGGTTGCCGGAGCGGGAGTACTCATAGCCGTTCCGCAGCCCGCCGACGCCGTCCTGGGCGTAGGTCGAGGTGGCGTAGATGGGTGGCGCCACCGCACCCGTGGTCGGGTCGGGCTCCTGCCCGGCGTGGATGGCCAGCGTCTCGAAACCGGGGTCGGGCTGTCGGCTCATAACTGGCGAGCGTACCGGCGTACCACCGGCCCGGTGCCGGCACTCATCGGCTCTTCGGTTCGGTTCCCCCGCTGGGACCGGACGTTCCGGCGGCCGAACCGATCAGTTGCTCGGCGAGCGCTTCCAGTGCCGGGAGCGCTCCGACGATCGCCCGCTGGTCGGGCCGGCTGAGCTGCTCCAGGCACGCCGACAGCACCTTGCCACGCTCGGCCCGGACCCGCTCGTGCACCTGCCGGCCGTTCTCGGTCACCTCGACCAACGCGGACCGCAGGTCCTGCGGATTCTGCCGCCGGCTGATCAGACCCAGTTCGTCCAGGCGTCCGACGATCCGCGACACCATGGTCGGATTCAGCCCCTCGATCGCGGCCAGTTCGGACAGGCTCAGCGGGCCGCGATTGCGGATCAGGCCCAGGGCCGACGCCTGGGAAGGAGTCAGACCCTCATGGGCCGCCGAGGCGTTGAGCTGCCGGGACAGTCGCATCACGACACCACGCAGTCGGGCGGACACATCGAGGTCCACAGACTCCCTCCTCCACGGGTCGTCCGACCCACCATTTACTTGCTTGCCGGCACGCAATAGAGTTGGATCGACAGTACCGGCCCCACTCGTTCACCTTAGGGACATCTGCCAGGAATGCCGCGCCGACCGCCCGCGAGCCTCCTCAGTCCGTCGACGGCCCCCGAATCGGAAGCACCGCCCGACGGAAGACCGGCGGTCCCCGGCGACGAACCGTTACCGAGGAGACGACTGGTCTTCGGCATCGTCGCCATGGCACTCTTCATGGCCTCGGTCGACCAGACCGTCGTCGCCACCGCCTTGGCAGCGATCCAGCACGACCTGGGCGCGTCCATCGAGTGGAGCGGGTGGACCATCACGATCTACTCCCTCGGCCAGGTGCTGGTGCTCCCGCTCGCCGGCAAGTTCGCCGACATGTTCGGCCGCCGGCGGGTCTTCCTGGCCGCCGCTGCTCTGTTCACCGTCGCCTCGCTGTGCTGCGGGCTGGCACACAACATCGCCCTGCTCGTGGTGCTGCGGGCGATCCAGTCGATCGGCGGCGGGTCGTTCATGCCCGCCGCGAGCGGGCTGGTGGCCGATCACTTCGGACGCAACCGCGACCGGGCATTGGGCATGTTCACCTCGATCTTCCCGATCGGCGGGATCGTCGGACCGATCCTCGGCGGCATCTTCGTCACGTACTGGTCCTGGCGGGGCATCTTCCTGGTCAATGTCCCGATCGGTGCGGTGTTGATCATCCTCGGACTGATCTTCCTGCCCAAGGGTCATCGCACCCCGGGTCGGTCGATCGATCTCTACGGCCTGCTCCTGCTGGGCACGCTCATCCTGGGCACCATGCTCGGCGTCACCCACCTGGGCAACGCCGGCGGCTCGGTGGTCAGCTTCGGGTTCCTCGTTCCGGAAGTGGTCGCAGTCACCTCGCTGGTCCTCTTCCTGCGCCATGCCGTACGCGGACGGGCACCGTTCATCCCGATGAATCTGCTGCGCGGGAGAGGATTCGGGGTGATGAACCTGATCAACTTCCTGCAGGGCGCCGCGGCGATCGGCTTCGGCGCGCTGGTGCCGCTGTACGCGGAGAGCCGCTACGACATCCCCACCCTGCAAGCCGGGACGCTGCTCACCGCCCGGGCGGTCGGGATGATCTGCGTCGCCGGTCTGGCCACCTTCGCGCTGCGCCGCACCGGCCACCGGCCGCCGATGACGATCGGCTTCTCATTGTTGATCATCGGCATGCTGGCCACCGCGGTCGGCGCACCGCAGAGCGTGACACCGTTCGTCTGGTTGTCGATCGCCTCCGCCTTCTGCGGCGTCGGCATGGGACTCGCCCTGCCCGCGGCCAACAATGCGATCCTGCAACTGGCACCCGACCAGGTGGCCGGCATCTCGGGAATGCGAGGCATGTTCCGGCAGGGCGGATCGATCATCGCGGTGTCGATCGCCACCGCGATCATCGCCCGCAGCGCTGACCAGGGGACGACCCTCGGGCACATCTTCATCGGCTTCGGCTGTCTGATGGTCCTCGTCCTGCCGTTGATCTACAAGGTTCCGGAGCACCGCGGCGGCTGGTGATCGGTTGGCTGGTCCGGGCAGCGGTCGGTACGGTTCGAGGACACGACGACCCGCCACAACGATCACCGCCGACGGCGGCCGAGAGGAATCCATGCCCGACGCCGACGCCCATACCGCACGGCTGCCGCTGACCCCGGTCGACGACAGCGTCTCCGTACGCCTGCTGCACGTCCGGCTGATCGACGGCACGGGGGCCGACCCGATCGACGACGCCGAAGTGGTGGTCACCGGCGACCGGATCACTTATGCCGGCCCGCTGCGTGCCGACGAGGCGACAGACGGCGCCACCGTGATCGACCTGTCCGGCAGGACGGTGCTGCCCGGCTTCATCGACACCCACCTGCACATGGGCAGCAATCTGGAAGCCCGGTCGGCCAGGGTGCAGGCGGCGTTCGCGTCGGAGCGGACGTTGGAGACCGCGGTCACCATCCGCCGCACCCTGATGGCCGGCGTGACCACGGCACGTGATCTCGGCGGTATCGACGCCGGATTCCGGCAGGCGATCGCCGACGGCACGATTCTCGGGCCGCGACTGCACCTGGCGCTGTCGGCCCTTTCGCCGACCGGTGGGCACTCCGACTACCACCTGTCCAACGGGGACCAGACCCGTGGTTTCGCCGTTCTGGACCCGATCGTCGACACCGACGACGACGTCCGGCGCACCACCCGGCTGCTGATCAGGTCCGGCGCGGACGTGGTCAAGGTGTGCACCAGCGGTGGGGTGTCCAGTCCGTCCGACCTGCCGACCGATGTCGGTGTGCCCGCCGAACACATCAAGATCATCCGCGAGGAGACCAACCGACGTCAGGGCCAGCCGGTCGCCGCACATGCGCAGGGCATCCAAGGCATTCTCGAGGCGATCCGCGGCGGGGTGGACAGTGTCGAACACGGCTACCAGATCAACGCCGAGGCCGTCGACCTGATGCTGGCCAACGGTACGACCCTGGTGCCGACGTTGAGTTCCGCGTTGCGGGTCCCGGATCCCGCACTGGTGCCCGGATTCCTGTACGAGAAGAAGGTGCGCTGGTCGGCCATCGCCCGGGAGCACATCGGCACGGCTCTCCGGACGGGGGTCAAGGTCGCCATGGGCACCGATTCCGGTGTCTGCCCGCACGGGCAGAACCTCACCGAACTCGGCCACCTGGTCGAACTCGGTCTGTCACCGATGCAGGCGATCATGGCCGGCACCCGGAACGCCGCGGAACTGCTCCGCCTCGATGATCATCTGGGCACCGTCGGCGAGGGCCGACTGGCCGATCTGGTGATCACCGATGTTGATCCGCTGACCGACATCGCAGATCTCGCCGATCCCGCGCGTATCGGTGCGATTCTGCAGGGCGGCCGACTGGTCAAGGATCTGTACGGCTGGTTCCCGATCAAGCCTGCCGTCCCGGCTGTCTCTGCCTGATCAGTCGCCGCCGTCGGCACGGGGGTCCGTGCCCCACTGCACCTCGCCCGGTGTCCCGGTGGTCCAGACGGCGTGCGCGTGACCGAGCCGGTTGTCGTTCATGACGACGGTTTCGGCTGTCGCCACCGAAGCCAGCTCGGCACGTACGGCTTCGGCCAACCGTTCGTCGGTGAGCACCAGCCGCTCGCCCGACCCGCGTTGCACCACCCACCGGGGCGCGCCGACCGCCTGTTGGGGATGATCACCGGCCAGGATCCTGGACAGCACCTGGGTGATGATGAACGGCTGGTTGTGGCCGCCCATCGTCGCGATCGCCCCGACCGTGCGGCCGTCCCGACGCATCAACGAGGGCATCAGCGTATGTGGCGGCCGACGACCGCCCACCAGATAGCCGGGCCGGTTCGGATCGAGGGTGAAGCCGCTGCCCCGGTTGTGGGCGAGGATGCCGGTCGACGGTTCCAACACCCGGGAGCCGAAGGTGCCGGCGACGCTCTGCACCGAACTCACCCACAGCCCGTCGGAATCGACCGCCACCATGCCGATGGTGTCGCCACCCAGTGGCGGGAACGGTCCGCTGTCCGGTCCCGGCGAGACGGCTTCGCCGCGGATCGATTCGGCCTGCCCCGCAACCCGTTCGTCGGCGAGTACGCCGGCCACGTCCACCGCGACGAACTCCGGGTCGGCGGAGATCGCGTCCCGCTCCTGCCCGGCGATGGCGACCGCGGCCATGATCATCGCGGCCTGGTCCTTGGCGGCCGGGTCGTCCAGCCCGAGGGCGGACATCAGTCGGAGGATCTTCAGCAGCGTGAAGCCCTGTGAGCTCGGCGGCGAGGTGAGCACGTCCAGACCGGCGTGGTGCACCGACAGCGGCGCCACGCGATCGGTGGTGTGCCGGGCAAGATCGTCGACGGTGATCACCGAGCCGGCGCGCTGCAGCCCTTCGGCGTAACGGCGGCCGACGTCGCCGCCGTACAGGGACTCCGGTCCCTCGGCGGCGATCCGCTCCAGGGTCGTCGCCAGCGCCGGCTGGCGCAGTTGATCACCTTCGGCGGGCACCGTGCCGTCGGCCAGGAAGACCCGGGCGCACCCGGGATCCTTGATCAACTCATCGGCCAGTCCGGCCAGGTCACGGGCCAGTGCGGGAGCGACCGGGCTGCCGTCGGCGGCAAGATCACGCGCCGGCGTGATCAAATTCGCGAACGGGGTACGGCCCCAGCTGCGGTGCAGGTCGCCCCACGCGGCCACCAGGCCCGGAACGCTGATCGAGTGCGGTCCCGATCCCGGTACGGCGTCATAGCCCTGATCGATCAACAGCTCCGCCGACAGTGCCGCCGGCGCGCGCCCGGTGCCGTTCACCGCGATCGGGTCACCGGTAGGCGGAGCAACCAGCGTCCAGGTGTCACCGCCGAGCGTGACGTTCTGCGGATACACCACGCAGAGCACGGCGCTGGCTGCGATCACGGCGTCGACCGCCGTACCACCGGCGTCCAGCACGGCCTGGCCGGCACGGGTGGCGCGCCGGTCGGGTGTGACGATCCTGCCGCCTGTTGATCCGGTCACGCTTGTCGGATTCCTTTCGCCAGTTCCGGTTTGACCTCCCGGCCGAGCAGGGTGATCAGACCTTCGAGATCAGGTTCGTCGGCCGTTGGTTGCACGCCGTAGCCGGTGATGCCGAACGACGCGTAACGGCGGGCCGAGGCGACGATGGCCGCGGCATCCCCGGCGACGCCGATCCCTCGGCCCGGTTCCGCGCCCCAGAGCGGCAGCTCGGCGTCCAGGCGTTGCTGAGCATCCTCGCCGACGGCAACGATCTCACAGGCCATGATCTGGGGATGATCGGCGTCCGGCCGGCCCGCGGCGGTCTTCGCCCGGCGGACCGCCTCGCCGATGGTCCGGACCTCGTCGTCGGTCAACGCGTTGACCAGTAGGTTGCCGTCGCCGAGTTCGGCGGCCAGCGCGACGGATTTCGGACCGGCGCCGCCGATCATCAGCGGCGGCATCACCGGCGGCGGCCAGGTGAGGCGTACCCGGTCGAGGTGAACGTACCGACCGTCCATCGTCACCGTCTCGCCCTGCAGCAGTCGGCGGATCGCCGTGGCCTGTTCCCTCAGCAGGGTGAGCGGGGAGGGCACGCGTGCACCGGCCTGGGCCATCCATTCCTGGACACCGTGCCCGATGCCGGCGACGAACCGGCCGGGGAACATCCTGGCGACGGTCGCGATCTCCATCGCGGTCAGCGCCGGGTTGCGCAGCGGAACGGGTAGCAGGGTGATCCCGACCCGAAGGTCGGAGGTCCAGGCCAGGGCGGCCGTGGCCGAGGCGATCCCGCTCTGTTTGAAGGAGTCCTCCCAGACCCACAGGTCATCCAGGCCCACCCGATCGACCAATCGGGCGAGTTCGCCGAGCCGTTCGGGCGGGATGGTCGGCGGAATGTGGATGCCCAGGCGGAGCTTCGGTTCCACGGGTCCGGTTGTCATGGGTACAGCCTGCCGGATGCCGTCGGTACGGGCGGTGGCAGGTCCGACCCGTGATCTTCGTCGGATCAGGTCCGGTCCGGAACGGTCAGCTCCCCCATCTCCGACCAGCCGGTCCGGTCCGGGATCTCGACGTTGATGATCTCCGGCGTCCTGGCCAACATCGACGGCATCAGTTCCATCGCGGCCTTGAAATGGTCAGTGGCCACGTGCGCTGCTCCGGCGTCGGCGTCGGTGAAGGCCTCGACCAGGACGAACTGGTTGGGGTCGTCGGCGCTGATCGACCAGTCGAACCAGAGGTTGCCGGGCTCGGTGCGGACCGCCCGGGTGAAGGAGTCGACGGCAGGAAGCCAGGCCTCGCGGTGTTCGGGCAGCACGGTGAACTTCACAACGATAAGGATCATGACCCCAGCATGCCGGTCCGGCGCGGAGGTCCCGCCGCCGACTCCGGCTGCAGCGGTGATCGCTCACAGCAGCGCGGCAGTCAGATCGGTGGTCACCGGCGGGTCGCCGAAGGGCGAGTTGGTGTGTACGGTGCTGCCCGGCCCGACGGTGGGATCGGTGCGAACCCGGTGGATCAGTTGTTGTTCGGCGTCGGCATCGCCGGCATCGGCAGCGATGATCATCTCCGACAGCTCGTCGGCGGCTGCGGCTTCCTCGGTGGTCGGTCCGTCGGGCGAACTCAAGGCGGCCCAGCCGTCCCAGAGCAGCAACTCGATCCCGGCCCGGAATGCCGCATCGTAGAAGACCGCGCCTTGCAGGAACCAGTCTCCGGCCACCGGAACGCCCGGCGCCACTCCGTACTGCTGCGGATCGATGGTGCCGGCCCGGTACGCCCGCCAGGACTCGGCTGCTGTGGTGAACGGGGCGTCGGGGCCGTGTGGGATGTCCTGCGGTGTCGTCAGCCGCTGCATCGGCTCGGCGATCTCCGGGTCGAAGCGCAGCCAGCGCCGTTCGTTCGGCAACCAGGTCTCGACGATCACATGATCGAAGTTGTAGTCGGGCGAGAAGTAGTGGGAGAAGCCGTACCGGATCCGGGCCGGTACGCCGTGCTGCCGAAGCACCGCCGCACTGAACAGGGAATGGTCACGGCAACATCCCTGGACCCGGGACATCGGATCCCGCTCGTCGACCAGCGGCCGATGGCCATGGCGTTGTTGGTCGAGATCGAGGATCCGCGCGACCCATCGGGCATTGATGTCGTCCTTGGTCACATCGGGCAGGTCGAGACCGGAGGCCCGGTAGTGGATGATCAGGTTCCGGGCGACAGCCGACAGGTCCTCGATCCGCGGCGGCACTGCAGACAACAGTTCGCGATACCGGCCGGGATCGCTGAACGGGCTGTGCCGCGCCCACGGGGAGGCGTCGTAGTCTCCCGGCTGTGATCGGGTAGCGGTGGCGGATCCGGGGCCAGCGGTGAGGTTCGTCTCGGTCATGGCACAACTCCAGCACCTCACGTAGCGTGAGAGTCAAGACAGAGATCGATGTCGAATTCACCGTCGACCATTCGACGTGCCGGTGAGACACACTGTCGGCACCCGTCCGGGGTGTCGGCGCCCCGAGGAAAGGAGTATCGATGCGTGTCCTGGCATGCATGATGGGCAACGAGGAGTCCGAGGCCGGAGCGCTCCCGTCCCAGGATCTCGTCGACGCGATGGGCCGGTTCAACGAGGAGTTGGTCAAGGACGGTGTCCTGCTGGCCGCGGACGGGCTGACCCCGACCTCCGCCGGTGCGAAGGTGAAGTGGACGGGATCGGGTCCGACCATCGTCGACGGCCCGTTCACCGAGGCGAAGGAGGTCGTGGCCGGCTTCTGGATCGTCGAGGTCAGTTCACTGGCCGAGGCCGAGGAGCGGTTCAAGCGCTGCCCGTGCGGCGACGGGGCGGAGATCCAGCTGCGCCCGATCCAGGAACCCGAGGAGTTCGCGGCGGCCCTGGCCGAGCAGAGCAGGAGCCGGGCCGAATAGGTTCCGTCGCGCGGTGGGCGGGGTCGGTGCAGCCCGGGCTTGTCGATCCGGTGTTGAAATCCGGTGTTGAATAGGCCGGGTGACCGGCGCAGCTGTCGAGGACGTCCGAGCCAGTATCGACGCCGTGTGGCGGATCGAGTCCGCCCGCGTTGTGTCTGCGCTGGCCCGGCTGCACGGTGACCTCGGCCTCGCCGAGGAGACGGCCCAGGAAGCCCTGGTGGCCGCCCTGGAACAGTGGCCTCGCGACGGGATCCCGCGCAATCCGGCTGCCTGGCTGATGACCACCGGCCGTCGCCGGGCGATCGACCGGATCCGCCGCGAGGTCAACCTTCGCGAGAAGGTCGCGGTCCTTGCTTCCGATCTCGATGATCATGACGATCCCTATGACGAGGCCGACACCCGGCTCGATGATCAGATCGGCGACGACATGTTGCGGTTGGTCTTCACCGCGTGCCATCCGGTACTCAGCCCGGAGGCGCGGATCGCGCTGACCCTGAAGACAGTGGCCGGGCTGAGTACCGCGGAGATCGCCCGGGCCTTCCTGAGCAGCGAGTCGACAATTGCGCAGCGCATCGTCCGGGCCAAACGCGCATTGTCCGACGGCAGGATCGGTTTTGCGGCTCCGACGGCCGAGGAGATGCCGGAGCGGCTGCCGACGGTGTTGTCGGTGATCTATCTGATCTTCAACGAGGGTTACTCGGCGAGCAGTGGTGACGACTGGTTCCGGCCGGAGCTGTGCCGGGATGCGTTGCGGCTCGGCCGGATGCTGTGCAACCTGCTGCCGAACGAGTCGGACGTGTTCGCCCTCACCGCGCTGATGGAGTTCCAGGCGTCCCGGCTGGCGGCCAGGACGACCCGGGACGGCAGACCGATCCTGCTGCTCGACCAGAACCGAGCGCTCTGGGACCGGTTGTCGATCACCCGCGGCCTGCGCAGCCTGCAGCGGGTCCGCGAGTTGGGCGGGTCCCGGACCAGCTATGCCCTGCAGGCGGCGATAGCCGCCCAACATGCCCGGGCCGCGACCGCCGAGGACACCGACTGGGTGGCGATCGCCTCGCTGTACGAGGTGCTCGCCGAGGTCGCGCCGTCACCGATCGTCGAACTCAACCGTGCCGTCGCGCTCGGGATGGCGTACGGGCCGCAGGCGGGTCTCGATCTCGTCGACCAGTTGCGGGACGTTCCCGCGTTGCAGCGCTACCACCTGTTGCCCAGTGTGCGCGGCGATCTGCTCGCCCGCCTGGGCCGGAACGCCGAAGCGGCCGAGGAGTTCCGCCTGGCGGCCGAACTCGCCGGTAACGATCAGGAACGGGAGCTGTCGATCAGCCGGGCCCGATCACTGGAAGGCTGAGCATGCGTCGTGGCGGTGGTGATCACCGGCCTGGTTGATCACCGACCTGGTTGACGACCCGGCTGATCGACGCGGCTGCGGGTGCGCCACAACCAGAACAGCCCGATGAAGGGCAGCACCAGCGGCACGAAGCCGTACCCGATGCCGTACACCGACCAGACCGTTGCCCGCGGAAAGTCCTTCGGGGCAAGCACACTCGCCGTACCGACGGCCAGCACGCCGACCAACTCGGTGCCGATGGTCGCCCAGGCCAGCCCCCGCCCGGTTCGGTTGCCCAGCGCCAGCGAGATCGTCGCCAGGATGTAGACCAGACCGGAGAACGCCGACAGCAGGTAGGCCAACGGAGCCTCGTGGAAGTCGGTGATCAATTGGACCACCGCCCGGGACGTTGCGGCCAGTGCGAACAGCCCGTACACAGCGATCAAGACACGCCCCGGACCGGACCGCGTCGGCTGCGGATCAACCACCGCTCACCCGTTCCACAGTTCCAACAGTCTCAGCGACATCACGGCGACCGCCACTCCGGCGATGGTCATCACCAGTCCCGAGTACCGGCTGCGGTCGCTGATCCCCCACCAGATCGCCGCCGGCATCAGCACCACGATCCCGGCCAGATAACCGATCGAGGTGGCGGTCTCGGCGGGGCCGTGCCCGCGTCCGATCGACACGAAGCCGACCACCGACTGGACGATCACCGCCAGCTCGGTCAGGAAGCTCCAATAGAACTGGGCGTTACCCGGCGGCCGGCCGCGGACCGCCGACACGACACCCCAGATCGCCGCCACGACCGCGATACCGATCACCGGATAGCTCAGCCACGCGATCATGCCGGGTACCTCACAACTACACACGGTAGTGGACGAGGCGGCCGATCCGTGAGCCAGCCTCGGGCATGATGGGCGGGTGGTCATCGTTGGACAGTCAGGTGACGGGCGGCGACTGACCGAGTTCGATCTCGGTCACGGTGACGATCCGGGCGCGCAGCTGGCACTGCGCGGCCTGCGGACCGTCCGGCCGCTGCGGGCCGCCGGCTCCGACGGCGATCTCACGGTGACGATGCTGGTCGAACCCGGGACGGATCGCGGCAACGGGGCGAGCAGTGACCCGGCCCGGGATGCCGAGCGGCGATCCCCCACCCCGAACGCGTCCGGGAACGGATCGGGCGACGGCCGGGCGGTACGCCGGCAGCGGGTCGCCGCGTACGCCTGGGTGGAGTCAACCCGCGGCATCCTGGCCGCAGAGTTCTACCGTCCGGTCCCCGGCGGCCGCTGGGGTCTGCCCGGCGGCGGACTTGACGAGAACGAGGAACCGGTGGACGCGGTCCACCGGGAGGTCATGGAGGAAACCTCGCAGCGCATCGAACTGGGCGAGCTGGTCGGTGTTGACTCCCGGCACTGGGTCGGTCGCAGCCCGGCGGGAGTGCTCGAGGACTTCCACGCAGTACGCCTCATCTATCGAGCCCGCTGCCCCGTACCCACAGATCCTGTGGTGATCGACGTTGGCGGTACGACCACTGCCGCGACCTGGTTCCCGTACGAGTCCTGGCAGGACCAGCCCTGGAACACAGGCTGGCGCGACCTGCTGGTCAGCCTGTTCGGCTGACCCGGCCGCTTCAAGGTCATCGATGGATGATCCGTGGCAGGGACGTGCCTGTCACAGATCATGCACCGGCCAGGGTCAGATGTCGGTCAGCAGGTCCTGCCGGGTGACGATGCCCACCGGCCGGCCGCCCTCGAGGACAAGAAGTGCGTCGTTGTCCACCAGCGCGGCGACCGCATCGGCGACCGGTTCGCTGGCACCCAGCATCGGCAACGCCGGTTCCATCGCCGTCTCCACCGCGGCCGCCGGCTGCACACGGTGGTTGAACAGGGCGCCGAGCAGCCCGCGTTCGCTGACCGAACCGACCACCTCGGCCGCCATCACCGGCGGCTCGGCACGCACCACCGGCATCTGCGAAACGCCGTACTCGCGCAGGATCTGCACCGCCTCGGCAACGGTCTCGTTGGGGTGGGTGTGCACCAGGGACGGGATCGCGCCGGACTTCTCCCGCAGGACGTCGCCGACGGTGCGCACAGCCGCGTCGGGACGGGGTGCGAACCCGTAGCGGGCCAGCCACTCGTCGGAGAAGATCTTGGTCAGATAGCCGCGTCCGGAATCGGGCAGCAGGACGACGATCACGGCGTCCGGATCGTCGATCTGTTCGGCCAACCGAACGGCCGCGGCGGCCGCCATGCCCGACGAGCCACCGACCAGCAGCGCCTCCTCGCGGGCCAGCCGCCTGGTCATCGCGAAGGAATCGGCGTCGGAGATCTCGATCACCTGATCGCAGATCCCGCGGTCGTAGTTGTCCGGCCAGAAGTCCTCACCGACACCCTCGACCAGATACGGCCGTCCGGTCCCTCCGGAGTACACCGATCCCGCCGGGTCGGCGCCGATGATCTTGACCGCGCCGCCGGACACCTCTTTGAGATAGCGACCCGTGCCGGAGACGGTGCCGCCGGTTCCGATGCCGGCCACGAAGTGGGTGATCTTGCCGTCGGTCTGTTTCCAGATCTCCGGGCCGGTGCTCTCGTAGTGGCTGGCAGGGTTGTTCGGATTGCTGTACTGGTCGGGTTTCCAGGCGCCGGGTGTCTCACGCATCAGCCGGTCGGACACCGAGTAGTAGGAGTTCGGATGTTCCGGCTCCACGGCCGTCGGGCAGACCACGACCTCGGCGCCGTACGCCCTCAGCACGTTGCGCTTGTCCTCGCTGACCTTGTCCGGGCAGACGAAGATGCAGCGGTACCCCTTGGCCTGCGCGACCATCGCCAGCCCGACTCCGGTGTTGCCGCTGGTCGGTTCGACGATCACCCCACCGGGCTCGAGTCTGCCCTCCCGCTCGGCGGCCTCGATCATCTTCACCGCGATCCGGTCCTTCACCGAGCCACCGGGATTCAGGTATTCCACCTTGGCCAACACCAGCGGCTTCACGTCGCCGGTGACCCTGGACAGCCTGAGCAGCGGGGTGTTGCCGACCAGTTCGATCAGCGAGTTCACATACTCCACGGACGCGAGCCTAGTGCCGGAGTGGTCCGGATGCCGCAGCACGAACAACGGGCCGCGACCCGATCGGTCGCGGCCCGTTGCCTGGAGTGTCGAAGGAGGGAAAGCCGGTCAGCGTCTGAAGTAGGACAGGATCCGCAGGATCTCCACGTACAGCCAGACCATCGTGACGGTCAGTCCGAACGCGCCGAGCCAGGACTGGCTGGCCGGTGCCCCCATCTGTACGCCGCGCTCGATGTAGTCGAAATCAAGCACCAGGTTGAGCACCGCCAGGGTGACACCGATGGCGGAGAACAACACCGACAGCCCGCTGAACGTGCCAACGCCGCGCAGTCCGAGATTGACGCCGAAGATCGCGAACACCAGGTTGATGAGCATGGTGATCGCGAACGCCGCGGTGCCGATCATCACCACCTTGCGGAAGGTGGATGTGACTCGGATGTTGAAGATCTTGTACACCGCCAACGTCACGCCGGCTGCGACGAAGGTGCCGATCACCGCCTGGGCGACGATTCCGTCGTAGAGGAACTCGAAGAGCCGGCTCAGCATGCCGATGAAGATGCCCTGGATCGCGGCATAGACCAGCACCAGCGGCGGGCTGACCCGATGCCGGAACGTCACCACGAACGCGGTGATGAAGCCGACCACGGCCGACACCAGCAGCGCCGGCATCATGGCGCCGACCGGGATCACTCCGGATGAGATGGCCCACCAACTGACCACCGCCGCGGCGACCAGGACCGCCATGGTGACCGCTGTCTTGGTGATGACATCGTCGAAGGTCATCCGGCCCTCGGCCGGGGTCTGCACCACCGGCCCCTGACCATAGCCGTACTGCTGGTCGAAGGTCGCCTGGTTGTTGAACGGGGACTGACCGTACGGACCGTACGCCTGGCCGCCTGCCGGCGCCGCCGGTGTGAACGCGTCCCGCCGGGAAAGTACCGGGTTCGAACTACGCAACATTGACTGTCCTCACGTCGAATCGACGGATCTGGCGATCCGTCCCCTCCAGTGTAGGTGGCACGACCCGGCCCGAGGCTGTGCGTATCGTGTGATTGTTCGCAGCGGTGGGTACCCGAGATCCGGACGCCGGAAGGGATGAGGGCGATGAGCGGACCACAGCGCACAGACAAGCCGCTGGCCTGGGTGGCCGGTGGTTCCCGCGGCCTCGGATTCGCGTTGGCCCGGGAACTCGGCCGTCGTGGCCATCGGGTGCTGATCACGGCGCGGACCCAGAGCGATCTGGACCGAGCACAATCCGACCTTGTGGCTGACGGCATCGAGGTGGTCACCTGCGTCCACGACGTGCGCGACGCCGAAGGTGCCCGCCGTCTGGTTTCCGATGTCGAAGCCGAGCACGGGCCGATCGAGACCGTGTTCGCCGTCGCCGGAGTGCTCAAGGTGGGGCCGTTGCCCGAGCGCGCCGAGGACTATGAGGAATCGATCGACATCATGCTGCGTGGGCCGATCAACGTTGTGCACGCGGTGCTCCCCGGCATGCGCGAGCGGGGGCGTGGCCGGATCGGCATCGTGACCTCGATCGCCGGGCTCTTCCCGGTACCGCATCTGGTCCCCTACTCCGCGGCCAAACACGGAGCGGTCGGCTTCGCCAACGGACTCGCCGAGGAGTTGCAGGGCACGCCGATCAGCGTCAGCACGATCATTCCCGGTCTGATGCGTACCGGCGGGCACTGGCACGCCGACTATCGCGGTCAACCCGGTCGGGAGTACATCTGGTTCGCCGGGCTGTCCGCCGCCCCGTTGGTCTCGATGAACGCCGATCGGGCGACCAAGATCATCGTGGGCGGTGTGCTCCGCGGCCGTCGGAAGATCATCTACACAATCCCGGCGCGGGTCGGCGATGTGCTCTACCGGCTGTCACCGGTCGCCGTCGGCGCGGCCATCGGATGGGCCGGTCGCCTCCTTCCCGATCCGGAGAAGGATACGCAGGATCAGGATCATTCCATTGATCACCCCAACCAGTCGGGCTACCGGGAAGCACCTGGCTATCGGGCCGTCCGACGCACGCCCAAGATCTTCGACCGGCTGACGGTGCTGGCAGATCGCGCCGTACGCCGCCTCAATCAGAGCGACGCCCACCAGTCCTGATGTCCTGATCAGGTTCGCTTCGGACCCGACGCGCCGGACCCGAACTCATCCGGCAAGCCAACGGCCCACCGGTCATGATCGATACCGGCGGGCCGTTGGCTTGCGGGGTTTGGGTTGTGCGGGGTTTGGGTTGTGCGGGGTTTGGGTTGTGCGGGGTTTGTGTGGTGCTGCGTCAGGATCTGCGGGACCGCTCGTTGGCCTTCTGGATCGCCGAGACCAGCTCACTCTTCTTCATCGTGGAGCGCCCGCGAATGTCGAGTCGGCGAGCAATGTCCATCAGGTGTTCCTTGCTGGCATTGGCATCCACGCCGCCGGCGGTCTTCTTCCGGGTGCCGCGCCCGCCGGCAGCCTGCGCATCGGAGGGTCCGCGAGAACCCTTGCTCTTGCGCTCCCAATGATCGCCGACCTTCTCATAACTGTGCTTGAGCGCGGAGTACGCGGTCTGGTGGGCTCGCCGCCCCTCACCGTACTCGTCGGCCGCAGCATCGTGGGCCTTGGCAAAGGTTCGCTGGGCGTGCTTGTCGGAACGGGCAATGGTGCTGGGCAGCTCGCTCTTCCGCGGCTCACCGCCCTTCTTCAGCTTCGGCATGACATCCTCCTTCCCTTCCTGCCGATCACTACCCAGCGGGCCGACGGTCAAGCGGCAGCGGTCGCCGTACGGCTCCGGGCGATCTCTTCCCGCAGCGTCTTGGTGATCTTGCGGAGCCGGCGGGACACCGACATCTGACTGATGCCGAGTTGTTCGGCGATCACCGACTGGGAACAGGAGTCGACGAACCGCATCCGCAACAGCCGGAGATCATCTTCGGTCAGCTTCTCGCACGCGGCACGGACCTGGCGCATCAAGTCCTCGTGCTCCAGCGCGTCGTCGACCGCATCGAATCCGGAATCGCTCACCTTGATCGCCGCCGCCGCCCAGGCCGGTGCCTCGGCGTTGTCCAACGAGCTGGAGGTGAAGGCGTTGCTGTGCAGCACCTCGCTGACGTCGGCACGGTCGGCGCCGATCCAGTCGGCGATCTGCTGCGCGGTCGGGGTTGCGGCCTGTTCCTGGGCCAGATCTGACCATCCGGCCATGACTTCGCTGTGCAGTTCCTGCAGCCGGCGCGGCGGGCGCACCGTCCAGCAGTGATCACGGAAGTGTCTCTTGATCTCGCCGGTGATCGTCGGCACGGCGAACGAGAGGAAGGCGCCGTTGTCCGGGTCGAATCGGTTCACTGCATGGACCAGACCCAGCCGGGCGACCTGGACGAGATCATCCAGGTCCTCACCGCGGGACCGGTACCGGCGAGCCAGTCCGTCCGCGACGGACAGGTTCAATTGGACTGCGAGGTCACGACATTGCTGCCGTTCGGCCTCTGAGGTGTTGACATCCCTCGCCCTGGTAAGCAACTCGATGGTTTGCTGCTCGCGACGAGCCGAGTCGTTGCGGGGATCGGATGTGACGGCACTTGCTTGCATGGTTCTCCGCCTTTGCAGGTCTGAGAACGTCTGTGGCAGGTTGCTCGACCACTTCGCCTAATCAGACCATGCCGAGGGCCTTCTCCACAAGGGCCCAGTTAAGCGATGCGCTAAAGGCGCTGAGCCGGGGTGCCGTCACTGGCTTCCGGGCCTTCGACTGTGGGACTGCTGAGGCCCTCGAGTCGACGGGTATGTACCAACTCCGCCGCGATCTCCCGGAGCTTGGTGTTGCGGTTCTGAGAGACCCGGCGGAGAGCGTTGAAGGCGGCGTCGCCTTCGAGGCCGTAGCGCTCCATCAGGATGCCCTCGGCCTGGCCGATCAACGTGCGCGACGCGATGGCCGACCTCAACGAGTTCCGTTCCTTGAGCTGGGAGACCGCCACGCCGACGTGCGCGGCGAACAGGTAGCCGGTGTCGACGACGTCCAGTTCGAAGGCATGCGGTTTTGCGCTGTAGATGCTGAGTGCGCCGAGCACGTCGCCCTCGGTGAACAGCTGGTAGCTGAGCATCGAGCGAAGCCCTAGTTCGGACACCATCCGGCCGACCCAGGTCGGCCACCGCAGTTCGTCGGCAAGGTCGGCAAGGTAGACGACCACCTGACGGCCGATCGCGTCGTACAGCGGTCCCTCGCCGAGTTCGGCGTGCAGTCGGTCGGCCCGGGCGGCAAGCTCATCGGTGGCGGCGGCGGTGTCCACCCGTTCCCGGCCGGCGACCAGGCTCACCCCGACCAACTCTGCGCCGGGCAGTTCCGCGGCCAGCTCGGCGGCCTGCTGGAGCATTTCCGGCAGGGTGGTGATCTGCTCCAGCGTCCGAAGACTGTCGGCGTGCCAGTCCTTTCCGAACGCGGTAGCCATGACGAACCTCTCGAGAACGAACTGACGGGCCGCGGCACCACCCTGAAGGCGGTCGCGTTACTTTGTTACGCGCATCCTGCCACAGCCGCCCGGGATTTCTCCGGTCGCCGGCTCACTCCTGCGAGCTCATCCCGCGAGGCCGGAAACCAGATGGGCGACCAGGCCCGCAAATCGATCGTCGTCACCGATCGGCCAGGAATGCGGGGCATCGGGGACGATCATCAGTCGGGCACCGGCTCGTTCGGCAATGTCGAGGGCGAACGGCAACGGGCTCAGCAGATCGGTGTCGGCGTGGATCACCGTGACCGGGCAGTTCCTGGCGGCGCGCGGCAACTCCGTCTCCAACCCAACCGTGATTGCCGATCGCAGCCCCCGATAGATGCCGTCCGGCCCGGCGTTGACCCAGTCATGGGCCTGTAGCGACACCCGTGGCGAATCCGGATGGTCCTCACCGCCCGCCCAGGCTCGCAGCGCCGCCACCGTCGAACGCCGCGCCGGATCCAGCGTCGGGCTGACCAGAAGCAGACTGCGTACGGCACGGGTCTCGATCGCCGCGAGGGTGGCGGCCTGGGTGCCGATGGACAGTCCGATGAGCAGGTCGGCCGGCCCATGGGCCGAGGCATGATCGGCGATCCGCCGGGCGTAATCGTGGAGATCGGTGCCCGTACTGCGCCAGCCGATCGGCGGCAACAGGTCGACGTCGTGCCCGTGGGATCGCAGGCATTCTGCAGAGGGTTGCAGGTAGTTGCGTACCGCCAGCCCGGGGACCATGATCACGTACGCCATCAGTGCTGCCCCAGACCTGTCAGCCGGAGGCGTACCTCGTCGGCGGTCAACGGCGTCCATGGCCGGCCGGCGGCGGGAAGTTGATCAAGGGCCTGCCCGTAGCGGGCCAGGCTGCCGATGTCGTGCGGCCAGTCCTGGGGTCTCGTGCCGAGCAGCACCGGCTCCGCGCCGTGTCGGGTGATCACGGCACGGAAGTCCTCGGGGCCGGCGACACCCGGCGATTCGGCACCATGCTGGAAGCCCAGCACGAACACCTTCCGGTACGGCTCGGCCTCGGTCAGGTAGGCGTCAAGTGCCGAAACAGCTTCCTGCACGGGGAAGTAGGTCCAGAACGGGACGAGTGCACGGTTGATCGTCCGCCATGGGTCCCCGAGGATGAAGGACGGAATGATCAGATCATCGGACCGCTCCTCGCGGGCCCGGAACCACGATCGGAACATGTCGGCGACAGCGGCCGCCGGCTGTTGCGGGCCGCGGTAGCTGATCGGGACGAATGGATGATCATGGGCCTCACACCAGTCCTTGATCGCCGCGACGAAGCCGGGTTCGACGCCCCATTCGGCCTCCGGGGCCGGGCCGTCGGGTTCGGGCGCGTACGGTGCGGAAAGATGATCCTGCGGCGATAATCCACCCAGCCCGCCGGTCTGGAACCAGTGCCGCTGGTCGACCCTGGTGCACGGCCAGGTCAATCGGTCCTCGGCCACGAACACCGGAGCTCCCGGTCGGAGTCGTTCGGTGAGCAGCCGGGCGTACGCCTCGGGCAGGCGCTGCCATTTGACCCGGAAGTACGCCATGCGCGCGATCATCAGCTCGTCCTGGGCGGCGTCATGCATCTGATGCAGGGCGACGTCGGGATTGGCTGCGAGCAGGTCCGCTCCCCAGCGCCGGCCGAACTCCAGTGCCTGATCAGCCCGGTGCGGATCGCCGGTGCGGCCCACCGGGATGAGGACGGTCTGCGGAAGCCACGGGATCTGCATGGCTGCCGCGAGATGGACCAGTGCGCCGTTGCTGGCGCCGATCAGGACGGCCGGATACCGCCGTTCGGGGAAGGCACCGGCGAATGCCGCGGCAACCGCTGCCATGTCGACGCGGCGCAGTTGGTCGGGTGGTATCCCTTCCGAGCCACCGATCCTGCGATAGATCTCCCGCAGTATCGGCCAGGGCATCCGAGTCGCGATCCGGATCAGCCGGCCGAGGGGTTCGGGGTTGCCGAGGTTGGAGAACGGGCGGCCTTCGAGCGCGGCGACCAACCCGGCGTGCAGCACGCTCGCCGAGTCGAAGGACGCGATCACCTTCTCCGGTTCGGGACTCATCGGGTGATCGGGTACCCGGATCCGCTGCCGGGCAATCGACCGTGGCCTCGGGTTCTGCGCCGCTTCACCGGTCGCGGTCGGGCGGCGGGTCGGGCCGGGTTCCGTCGTACGGTTCCCAGAAGTTGTCGTCGGGTTCCGCGGTGACGGTGAGCTGTTCTCCGGTTGTCGGGTGGCTGAAGGTGAGGCCGCGGGCATGCAGGCAGGTCCGTCCGGTCGGCGACTTCTCGAAGAGCGGATCGCCTTCGATCGGGTGCCCGATCCAGGCGAGTTGGACCCGCAGTTGATGCCGTCTGCCGGTGTACGGGCGGAGCGCCAGCACGGTGTGGGCGGGGCTCTGCGCCAGTCGGCGATAGCCGGTCCGGGCCGGGTAGCTGCGGACATGATCGAAGACCCGGTCGACCCGGACCGTCCAGTAACCCGGCGGATCCTCCACGATCGCCTCCCGGTCCGCGGCGATCCGGACCCGGGACTTGCGGCCGATGCTCAGCGGCAGGTCGATCTCGCCCTCGGCGGCCAGCCCTGTTCCGCGG
>Ga0164243_10001543_pt1 | contig 39036 bp, 37 predicted proteins | sample OricompcompostOP_FD_108781 | JGI IMG/M metagenome (GOLD analysis project Ga0164243, IMG submission 108781) | Organic Plus compost microbial communities from Emeryville, California, USA - Original compost - Organic plus compost (OP) | ecosystem: Engineered > Solid waste > Mixed feedstock >... | reverse complement strand
CTTGCTGTATCCTCTGCGAAAATTTCTGAAGCAGAGAGGCAAATTGCAGCAGTTCTTCAGCAGTGAAATCCTGCAAATCATTGACAAAAGAGCTCTTGCGAAGCCGCTCCAGCTCATTCACGCAGACGCGTCCCTCCGCTGTCAGAGAGACAAGCACGACACGTCTATCATGTATATCAGGCACACGGCTCACCAGTCCAACTTTTACGAGGCGATCAACCAGACCTGTAAGAGATGCACAGGATTGACCGACCCGATGACTCAGAGTATTCATCGAACATCCCTCAGGAAACCCGATCAGCGCTTCTATCACCTTAGCTTGAGGAACAGTGAGTCCCGTCTGCTCAACAAGAGAGCGGTTTCGCTGGTTGACGCACTGTATGTGCTCATGGAGCACCTGTTCAAAATGGGCTACTAGCTGTTCTCGTGACTGCATCGCTTATTCTTCCGGTTCTTCTTCCCTTAATGGGAGCACTTTTACCACCATTTCCAATTACTCAACACCTTCAATATTTTATGTTGTTAAATATCAACAGTCAATATTTTTTACTACGACAAAAGATCCACTTCTTGCCAGGGAAAAATAGCCAGAATAACCATAGCAGCCTCATTTTTCTCTCTTTTCTACACAATCGGCAGGCAATTTCGCATATACAGAGCCTTGCATGACGAATTTTCGCTCGAAACAAAAAATTGCCTGTTTTCGATGTCCCCATTTTGCCAGAACATCGTATATATGTATGACACGCGAAAACGCTGTGTCCGATGAAACGGTTACGGGCATGGAGGAGGTAACAGGAGCGCATCCTGTTCCTCTTCCGGCCCAAATGCTTGTGGAAGGGGAAGGAAGCGCTCCTATGAACGGATGGTTACCTACACTCATCTTCTGGTTGCAGGCAACCTGGATACTCCTAGAACGACACGTCCGAGCAGGTGTAGAACGCTTCGGGGCTATCCGAGCGCTGCCAGATGGAATAGATCAGGTGATGGCCGCTCTTGCCTGCTGGAACTGTGCCAGTCATCTGGTATGCACCGTTGACGATGGGAGGGTTGGTGGCTGTCAGGAAGGGGCCTTCCAGATCCGACCATTTCAACGGCTGTGTGGGATCATAGCCATTTCTCGTAATATACAGCGAAAACGTTCCTCGGTGCGCTGCTGTCACTCGATACTGGAACGTGTACTGCGCTCCCGATTGCAGCCGAGTCGTGTACCAGTCCGTGCGTGGCGTATCGAACGCCCCATATTTCGGATTATTGGCGCTACACAGCTTGCCATCAGGGATCAGCTCACGATGCCGACCGTTGGCATTGAGGATATGCACCTCGTTCCAGTCATAAAGCGGCTGCGTGCCTCCAACCGAGACAGCGTATTTGCAGGCCGCCGACTGCGGATGCTCGGGGCCTTCCAGATAGCAGGCATACACCCGACTGATCGGGGCAGACATCGAGCCATGTGCTTGTGCACCCTGCGAGGGGACAAGCAGAACAGCACACAACGGTACAAGCAGGACGATAAGGGCGAGTGCCAGCAACTTCCATGTTTTTCTCGCCGAAGACAAGCCCATTTCTCGCATGGTAGAAACGCTCCTTTCACGTTCAGTGCCACGTCAACACGTGGCCGTACTTCCCTGTACAACACCATTGATACGGGCATAGAGACGATATCATCTACTGTCGGGATGTCAACAAGATGTATAGGCCAGTTGCGCCGTGCAGTGCTTCAACACCAAATCCTGGAAAGCATACAGCATTCTGACAACCCAGAAGCAAGCGAGCTGGACACACCTCGTCATCCCGAAGCGCTCTTCTCTTTCATTATGTACCATAGAGTACAACCAAAAGTCAACAGAGCGACAACCATTTCAAAACCTCCTCGTACCCTTTTCTTGCCCTCTTCCCACTCTTGTAGCTCATACAAGGCGCGAAGCACTGGCATTGTAACGGCTCTCTCCCTTCGTCCGTGCTCTGGTAAGAGGAGATACATACAATAACACAGGAGAGAATGTCATGAAACTTGAAATTTTTGTCACTGCTACTACTCCTGTCACTTCTATCGCTCATGATTTCCCTGCGGGCGATCATGATAAGCTGCTCAGCGCAGATGAGAAGAACGGCGTCGTCACATTCCAGATAGGCGGGGATGTGCTTCCAGATTATCAGGTTTTCTGGATCGAGCAACAAAAAAGCCTGGGGAAGATCGAGCGCGTGGAGACGGCTTGAATTCCATTCCTTGAGTTCGCTGGAACATCGCGAGTTCGGGAGACGTGATAGAGTCAGGATCACCGAGGAAAAGTGCACTTCAGGCATGTCTTTCCTCTTTTATGGATAATCTGATCTGGCTAGAATGAACTTTGCTAGAAAGGGAGCTTTTCCGTGAGCGACCAATTCAAGTACAACGAGAACAGTAAAGCTCAAAACCTGGACACCTTTCGCGAGCACCCCGAAGAGCAGTATCTGACAACCAATCAAGGGGTCCGCATTCCTCATACAGATGACTCGCTGAAAGCTGGTGAGCGCGGTCCAACCCTGATGGAGGACTTCCATTTCCGCGAGAAACTGATGCACTTCGATCATGAGCGCATTCCAGAGCGCGTAGTGCATGCTCGCGGTGCCGGCGCCTATGGCTACTTCCAGGTATATGAGCCAATGACCAAATACACGAAGGCCAGCTTCCTGCAAGATCCAGGCGAGCAAACACCGGTCTTCGTGCGCTTCTCAACCGTGGTCGGCTCGCGTGGTTCCGCCGATACTGTACGCGATGTGCGCGGCTTTGCCACCAAATTCTACACGAAGGATGGCGTGTTCGATCTCGTTGGAAATAACTTTCCGGTCTTCTTCATCCAGGACGCCATCAAATTTCCAGATATGGTACATGCGGTGAAGCCAGAACCGGATAGCGAGATGCCACAGGCCGCTACAGCCCATGCCACAGCCTGGGACTTCTTCTCGCTCATGCCCGAGGCCACTCACATGACCATGTGGCTGCTCTCAGATCGCGCCATCCCGCGCAGCTTCCGCATGATGGAGGGCTTCGGCGTTCACACGTTCCGCTTCGTCAACGAGCAAGGGAAAGCGCATTTCGTCAAATTCCATTGGAAACCAGTGCTCGGCGCCCATTCGCAGGTCTGGGATGAAGCGCAAAAAATGGCCGGTCAGGACCCCGATTGGCTCCGTCGCGACCTCTGGGAAGCGATCGAGATGGGCGACTATCCCGAATATGAGCTTGGCGTGCAGATCTTTGAGGAAAGTGAAGAGTTTTCGTTCGCCTTCGATGTGCTGGACCCGACAAAGATTATCCCGGAAGAGGTTATTCCAGTGCAGCGCATCGGGAAAATGACGCTGAACCGCAACCCGGAAAACTTCTTTGCCGAAACAGAGCAGGTAGCGTTCCATCCCGGTCACGTCGTTCCGGGCATCGATTTCACCAATGACCCTCTGCTTCAGGGCCGGTTGTTCTCCTATCTCGATACCCAGTTGATCCGTCTGGGTGGGCCGAACTTTGCCGAGATCCCGGTTAATCGCCCACTGGCACCGGTTCATAATAACCAGCGCGATGGCTACATGCGCCAGACGATCAATACAGGCAAAACCAGCTACTTCCCGAACTCCCTGGGTGGCGGCTGTCCGATGCTGGCCCCAGAATCAGCGCATGGCTATGTCCACTATGCCGAAAAAGTTGAGGGCCAGAAGATTCGGAGTCGCAGTGAGAGCTTCATGGACTACTTCAGTCAGGCTACCCTTTTCTGGAAGAGCCTCACGCCTCCTGAGCAGGAACATCTGGTAGAGGCCGCTCACTTTGAGCTGGGGAAGGTTCCTTCAAAAGAGGTTCGCGAACGCATGGTCGGGCTCTATGAGCACGTGGATCACGATCTCGCAGTCCGTATCGCAGAGGGTATCGGCGTGAACATCCCGACGAATAACCCGCGCCCCGGCGTTCAGCCTCCTTCCGGTAAGCGCACGGTAGAGCAGTCACCTGCCTTGAGCCTTGAAAATCAGAAGAATGATTCGATCAAAAGTAGACGCGTGGCCATCCTTGCCGCCGATGGGGTGAACGACTCCACAATTCAGCAGCTCAAAAAGACGCTGGAAAGCAAGGGAGCACATGTCTTTGTGATCGCTAACGCGCTTGGCACAATCAAAGGTTCATCAGGGCAGGAAATTCCGGTCGATGTCAATGCACCAACAACCAGTTCTATCATGTTCGATGCCGTCTTTGTGCCCGATGGCCGCGAGAATCTCTCACGACTACAAAAGCAGGGCAAGGCGCGTCACTTCGTCGCCGAAGCATACAAGCATGGGAAGGCAATCGCCGCTATTGGAGATGGTATTGACCTCCTCAAACATGCCAACATTCCCAACCTGACGCTCAGCGATCCGACGTCAAACGGGGGGGTCGTTGATGCGGCTGGCGTTGTCACTGCTCAGAATGTGGCAGACCTGAATGTGCTGTCTGACCACTTCGCGCAGGCAATCGCCCAACATCGCCATTGGGACCGCCAGACCGAACTGGTTCCGGCATAGTCCTGAGAGACAGGGGTACCGACTTTTCGCGTACCCCTGTCCTTGCACGTCTTCTGATCTATTGTATCATCTATAACACCTTTTATTACCTCTTGATCCATTTTTCTCCTTCCTTTTTCTTACCAGCATTTCCCTCTGCTTCCGCACATCCATACAAATAAAAATATGATAAATATGCATAGCATTATGTTAAGAAAACTTCATGCAAAAAATCAATTTTTATGGTATTCTCTACGATAGAACTTACTCTTCATTTTAAGAATAGAAATTGTACTCTTGCAGCTTTCAGAAAAATGCGCCTGAGCAGGCGCCCGCACATTTCCAGCAACAACAGCGCGTTTCTCACTGCTTCAACGTCTGTCAGAAAGGGGGGCTGACATTGTTTCCACCATGAGGCGTATAGCCTCTTCGCCGTGAAATGGCACGTAAGCATTCATCAGAACGGGCACAGGCTGCCCACAAAGCCCAGATATCAAGTGGAGTGGTGGTTATGAAGGGTTATATCGGATATCTTGTAGCGCCGCGTGTAGGAGGGAACCATATGACACATGCTGTATGGAAACAGCGCAGGTTACGCCTCTTTATCGTCTCTCTATTCACCATTTGCCTATTGGCGGGATTTATGCAACCAGAGTCTACATTTGCAGCAACAACATCACAACATGCAAACACAAAAGGCATAAGCTGGCCCGAAAACCAGGAACTTCCCACATTTGCGCAACCAAACCATCTGGACGTTATCGACCTGGAACATGAGACAGGTGAGATGAGCATGCTCCTTGCCACGCTGCAAGGCATTGTCAATCGCGAACGACCCAGAATCTACCTGATTGAACATATGGTGGATGACGGAAAATATACCTGGCTTCAGGAAACTGGCGTCCCCTACAAGATGTATCAAGATCCCTGGCAACTCATCAACAAATACAAGAATGAACTCAAGGGGATCATTATTTACGATCCGAATGTTCCCGATACCATCAATGCCGCGACCACGCTCGCAGGGCTACGCACAGGCATCGTTGCTCATCCTGATCTGGTCGCCAAACTGACCACGCCTCCGCTGAAGCTCCCCATCCTCGAGGACCTGCGAGGCCGCTTCACAGGCAAGCTAGACGTGATCAACTGGCAGATGACAAACCTGTGGCCTCAAACCACACATCGCATGCTTATCGGGCTCGATCCAATGACCGGCATCATGGTCCCCGAGGACAACTGGAAGGACTTTCAGGTGATCGCCGAGGAAACCCGCGAGATTATGGACAGCTCGAACCGCAAAGTCTACGACCTCGACGTGTCCAAATTCCTGGGCAACGAGGCCGTTTATCTGCGCTTTGAGGACGCCTTCCAGATCGGCGGGTGGGGCGCTGCCGTCCATCAGGTGACGGTCAAGGCCGATGGCAAGGTGATCGCGCAATTCATCCCCTGCACCGACGCCGAAGAGCAGTATGTGTTTGATCATGGCCGCTCAGCCTGCAAATATGATCCGAAAAATCAGCATCGCTTCGCTGATGGGAAACGCTACTTTGTCTATCGCTTCGCGCCGCCTGCCGGAACCAAGCAACTGATCGTTTCGGTTGACATGTGGAATCAGTACAAAGTGTCGGCGTCCAGTGTACGGCCTCGCGTCACCTCTGATACCCGCGTGCCCTATGGCTACCTGCGCGACTATGCGGTTGCGAACAAGGCTATGGTCTTCTGGCTCTCGTCCAAGCTCAGCGATGAAGCACAACTGCTCGACGAAATTGCCTCCAAAGTCGAGCCTGAAACGCCGTATCTCGGTTGGTTCGATAGCGAGGCCGATGGCGTCCGCATTATGTCGAACCATAGCGTCTACGTGATTGCTGCCGACTGGTTCTCTAACCTCACCGTGCACTCAGGCATTCAGCGCCCCATTCAGGCTCCCAAAGTGCCTGCCGCTCCGCCGCTGGAAAACAAAATCTATGTCACCTTTGTAATGAGCGAGGGCGACAACTTCCAGTATAACGAGCACCACATGCGCATGCTCTGGAATGATCCCAATCGCGGCAAGGTGCCTATCACATGGTCCACATCGCCGCTTCTCATGGAGGGCTCGCCGCTCATCCTGAACTACTACCAGCGCACTGCCACACCAAACGACGTGCTGGTTACCGGGCCTTCAGGCATGGGCTACTTCTATCCCTCCCAATGGCCGCGCGAAGAGCTTGCGACCTACTTCGAGCACTCGAAGCAGTACCTGAAAAAGACTGGCCTTGATACGGTCTATACGCTGGATGTGCAGCAGGATATTTCGCCCTTTGTTGCGCAAACCTATAACCAGAGTATGGGCATTCAGGGACTCTTCTTTAATGCCTCCTCGCAGGGCAAGACAAGCGTCATCGAAGGGCTTCCAGTCTCGGTACAGATTCGCGATACAACCAGAGAAAAGATTCTGGAACGGATCAAGCAGAATGCGGCGAACTGGGATGGCAAATCGCCCCTGTTCCTCTCGGTCCAGCTTGTGGCCTGGGATAGCACCCCGTCCGACGTGGTCTATTTCACACAACAGCTCGGCTCGAATTTCGTGACGGTTCGCGGAGATCATTTCTTCCAGCTTTTCCGTCAAGCAAACGGCCTACCTCCGACCCGATAACACGGTAGAAGGCGTCTACAGGCTCTCTCCAGGAGTCTGCGGGCGCCTTTTTTCTTGCCTCCTGATCTGCATGTTCGTTCAATGTCCATATATGTATAGACAAAGAGCGGCCACATATGTCTATCATTCACCTGTACAAAGTACCGAATCATATGGTAATATGTCACGGAGAGCATGTTCTTTCACGCCAAAAGAAATATGTGCTCTTACCACCTTTGCAGAAGTTCACACCCGGTGGAAGCGCAATGGACGCGCTTTCAGCACATGGTTGTTCTGCAAAGCCTTTTGTCAGAAAAAGGGCTGACCCGCTCCGATAACAAGGTGCATGTTCCGCCTCTTTTTCCATGTTATGCTGGATCAGGACGGACGTTCTTATCCAGGCCTTTTGCAGTGACGCACATCAGGAGGGACCCAATGACACAAACCACCTGGAAGCGGCCCGGCGTAATAAGCCTTCTTATCGCCTCCCTGCTTACTCTCTGCACGCTCGTCAGCTTCCTGGAACCTCAATCCGCGTCCGCAGCGACAGCAAAGCCTCAAGGTATAAGCTGGCCCGAAGGACAGGCACTTCCTACGTTCGCTCAAGCAACCCACCTGGACGCGATTGACATGGGCAAGCAATCCTACGAAATGGATCTGACACTCTCCACGCTCGAAGGCAATGTCAACCGGACCAAACCCCGACTCTACCTGCTTGAGGACAATTCAGATGAGGGAAAATACACCTGGCTCAAGCACTCTGGTATCCCCTATACGCTGTACAATGACGCCTGGTATCTCATCAAAAAGTATAAGAGCGAGATCAAGGGCATCATTATTTATGATCCAACAGTTCCCGATACCATCAATGCTGCAACCACGCTGGCAGGTATCAAAACAGGGATCGTCGTTCACCCTGATATGGTCGCAAAACTAACCACCTCACCGTATAAACTCCCTATTCTTGAGGATCTACGCGGGAAGTTTAAGACCAAATTGGATGTCATCAACTGGCAGATCGCGAACCTGTGGCCCCAGGCTTCACACCGCATGCTGGTTGGCCTCAGCCCCACACTCGGCGTTGGCGTTCCCGAAGACAACTGGAAAGACTTCCAGGTCGTCGCGCAGGAGACCCGCGAGATTATGGATAACTCGAACCGCAAGGTCTACGACATCGATCTGTCCAACTTCCTGGGCAACGAGGCCGTCTACGTGCGCCTTCAGGACTCTTTCCCTCAGGGTGGATGGGGGCCAGCGGTCCATCAGGTGACAGTGAAGGCAGATGGCCAGGTGATCGCGCAATTCACGCCTTGTAGCGATGAGGAAGCACAATACGTCTTCGATCACGATAGCTCTTCATGCCTGTATGACCCGAATAATCAGCATCGCTTTGCTGATGCAACAAGCTATTTCGTCTATCGCTTTGCGCCGCCTGCTGGTACGAAACAGCTCGTTGTCTCATTCGACATGTGGAACGAGTTCAAGGTTTCGGCGACCGGCATCAAGCCACAGCAGACCTCTGACGTCGGGCGGCCTTATGGTGCTTTGCGTGATTATGCCGTCGCAAACCGCGCTATGGTCTTCTGGCTCTCGACCGTGAATCCCACCGAGTCGCGCCTGTTCGAGCAGCTTGCCTCGCAGGTTCAGCCCGAAACACCTTACCTCGGTTGGTTCGATATCGAGCCTGCCGGTGTGCATATGCTATCAAAACATGGCGTCTATGTGGTCGCAGCAGATGTGTTCACCAATCTCACCGTACATTCAGGCACGCGACGCCCGATGCAGCCTCCCGCCGTGCCAGCCACGCCGAAGCTGGAGAACAAGATCTATGTCTCGTATGTGATGAGCGATGGCGACAATCTCCAGTATAACGAGCGCTACATGTATAAGCTCTGGAACAATCCAGATCGAGGCAAGGTGCCCATTAGCTGGACGATCTCACCCCTGCTCCGTGACGCCTCGCCGCTCATTCTGGACTACTACCAGCGCACGGCCACCGCGAACGACGTCTTGATTTCCGGACCCTCGGGTATGGGCTATTTCTATCCAACCGAGTGGCCGCAGGACGAGCTTCCCACCTACTTTGAGCACACAAAGCAATACCTTCGGCAAACCGGCCTGACCACGATTGCAGTGCTCGATAGTGGCAATGTCAACACGCGCGTCGCCCAGGCGTATAAGAAGAATATGGGCGTGAACGGTGCCTTCTACATGTATGACACCAAAAGCACGACAAGCGTTGTCGAAGGGCTCCCCGTTTCGGTGCAGATCCACGATCTCACCCGAGATCGAATCCTGGCCGATATCCAGCAAGCAGCCGCGAACTGGGATGGCACGTCTCCACTGTTCATCTCGGTGCAGTTGATCGCCTGGGAAACGACACCCTCTGATGTGGTCTACCTCACACAGCAGCTTGGCTCGAAATTCGTGCCGGTTCGCGGTGACCACTTCTTCCAGCTCGTGCGCCAGGCAAACGGCTTACCCAAATAGCCTGCTGAAATCGAAGTAGACTCGCTCGTACACAGGCGTCTACCGGCTCTCGATTGAGGGCAGGTAGACGCCTCGCACACACGCTCAGCAAGCATGGACCAATGTCGGCCCAATATCTCTATATGTCTATACAATAATCCCCTTTCACAGTGAACATTCCATAAAACAACTGTACAAAACGTTCCTTTCTATGGTATTATTTCCCTTAGAGCTTGCCCTTTCATTCCTGTACTCTTGCACCTTCCAGGAGAGCTTGTGCATGGTAAAATCCCTTTGCAGGGCCCATTCGACGGTATCTGCTTTTCTCTATCATTTGATAAATACCTACCAGCAAGGAGGTCTTCAGCTATATCAACCATGCAGGCGCACGAGCTGCCTCTTTATGGCGGAGCGCAAGAACGCGCTATCGATCTGATCTCTTTTGCAGTGATGCACATCAGGAGGGACCCAATGGTACACACTGTCTGGAAGCGGCCAAAGGTAAGCCTCTGTATCGTCTCCCTGCTTACCCTCTGCACGCTGATGAGCATAATACAGCCACAAACTGCATTTGCTTCCCCTACAGCACCAGATGCCAACCAGAAAGGAATCAGTTGGCCCGCTGGTCAACAACTCCCGACGTTCGCCCGGCCAGGGCACCTGGATGTGATCGATATGGGCGAGCAATCAGCCGAGATGCAATTGACACTTGCCACACTCGAAGGCAACATCAACCGGGAGCGACCGCGCATCTATCTGATCGAACACAACGCGCGTGAGGGAGCAACCACATGGCTGGAAAAGTCGAAACTCCCCCTTACTACGTACACCGATCCCTGGAAACTGATCAGCAAATATACGTATGAGATCAGAGGTATCATTATTTATGACCCCGACACTCCCGATACCATCAACGCCGCCACCACGCTCGCAGGTATCAAAACGGGTATTGTCGTTCACCCTGATATGGTCGCAAAATTGACCGCCGCACCGTACAAACTCCCCATCCTTGAGGATCTACGCGGGCGCTTCAAAACCCGGCTTGAGGTCGTCAACTGGGAGATCGCAAACCTCTGGCCACAAGCGAACCATCGCCTGCTCTTTGGTCTGGCCCCTACGGCAGCCAGCTCGGTTCCAGAGGACAACTGGAAGCATTTCCAGGTCGTTGCCGAGGAAACCAACGAGATCACAAACGGCTCAAATCATAAGGTGTATGACATCGATCTGTCCAACTTCCTGGGCAACGAATCGATTTACGTTCGCCTGCAAGACTCCTTCCCACAGGGCGGTTGGGGCCCTTCGGTGCACGAAGTCACGGTCAAAGCAGATGGTCAGGTGATCGCCCATTTCATCCCCTGTAGCGACGACGAGGAACAGTACGTCTTCGATCACGATAGCTCCTCTTGCTCATATGGCACGACCGATCAGCATCGCTTCGCGGACGGGACAAGCTACTTCGTCTATCGCTTCACGCCGCCTGCCGATACCAGACAGCTTACCATCTCGCTTGACATGTGGAACGAGTATAAGATCTCGGCGACCGGCATCAAGCCCGAACACACCTCCGATATCGGGAAACCGTTTGGCAATCTACGCGATTATGTCGTCGCGAACCGTGCTATGGTCTTCTGGCTCTCAGCCAACCGGCCGAGCGAAGCCAGGCTCTTCGAGCAGATCGCCTCGCAGGTCCAGCCCGGAACGCCATATCTCGGTTGGTTCGATAGCGAGCCCGACGGCGTGCGCATGCTCTCGCGGCACGGCATCTACACCCTGGCAGCCGATTGGTTCACCAATCTCACCGTGCATTCTGGCATCCCTCGCGCGAACCAGCCACCCGCCACGCCTGCCACACCAAACCTGGAAAACAAGATCTATCTCACCTATGTTGTGAGCGATGGCGATAATCTCCAGTATAACGAGCATCACATGTACGAGCTCTGGAATGATCCCAATCGCGGTAAGGTGCCTCTCAACTGGACCATTTCGCCCCTGCTCCGTGACGCCTCGCCACTCATCCTGAACTACTACCAGACAACGGCGACCCCGAATGATCAGTTGATCGCTGGCCCGTCGGGCATGGGCTACTTTAACCCGTCCGAGTGGCCGAAGAGCAATCTTGCTGCCTATTTCGAGCACTCACGGCGCTACCTGAAGGAACTGGGCATCACCACCGTTGATGTGCTGGACACGCAATATAGCCCCTCCGATGCGATCGCCCGGGCCTACAAAGACTACATGAACCCGCCTGGTGTCTTCTACAACTACGACAGTCACGGCAAAACCAGCACCGTCGCCGGCCTTCCTGTCTCCCTGCGCGTGCACGAGGTCAACGTAGATCGCACCATTGAAGCGATCAAGCAGGATTCGGCGAACTGGGACGGCAAGTCGCCGCTATTCATCTCGGTGCAGCTCTCCGCCTGGGATACCATCCCCGTCAGAGACGCACTGAAAATTACGCAGGCACTTGGCGCGAACTATGTTGCGGTTCGTGGCGACCACTTCTTCCAGCTCTATCGACAGGCGAACGGCCTGCCGCAATACCACCCGTAACGGCATACAAGGCGTCTACCGGCTCTCCATCGAGGGCCAGTAGATGCCTCCCTCATCAGCCTTTCAATCCCATTCCCTGTACACCTTCTTTAAAGTAGCGCTGCAAGAACAGGAACAACAGAACAATCGGAATCGTCGTCAGTGTGGCCAGGGTGAATGCCAGCGGATAGTTCAACATATGGCTATGCTCATCGGAAACCATCGTCATCGCGCGCTGCACGCCAACGGAGATGGTCCAGAGATCAGCGTTTCCGCCAACCGTCGCAAGCGGCCAGATGTAGTCATTCCAGATATGCATACTCTGAAAAATGACCAGCACGGTCAACGCGGGCTTGAGCATTGGCAGATAAACATGCCAGAGCACTTGAAGCGTGTTCGCGCCATCGACCCGCGCTGCATCCTCATAGTCAGAGGGAATCGAATAGAACGTCTGACGCAACAGGAAGATATAGTAGGCGTTCACCAGATTGGGCAACAGCAACGCAGGCCAATCGTTAATAAAGCCATGCCCACCCTGCCCAACAATATCGTTCCCGCCCGCCAGAGGCCAGCGCGCAAGCAACAGATACTGTGGCAACATATAAACGATCGAGGGAACGATCATCGAGGCCAGCAGTACCACAAACATCGCCTCGCGCCCCCGCCACTGAAGCCGCGAGAAGATATAGCCTCCCAGAACCGCCACAACACCTGGCACCAGAATATACCAGACGATTCGCACCAGCGTATTGAAAATCCAGACAAGCAGATTGCCCGTTTGCAGCGCCACAAACGCCTGCACATAATTTCCCAGGTAGAGCGAATCGGGAATCGGAAACCAACCGCTGTGCAAAAACGCCTGCTGTGTACAGAACGAGGCGACAAGCTGATAGACCAGTGGAAACGCCATAAAGATACTGCCTGCAATCAGCACAAGCTGAGCAAGCGTCTGGCCCCAGATTTTCCGCGGCGATAGCTGCTGAACAGCCTTCATCCTTTCCTCCTTCATTAGCCTCGCTGCAATAAGCGGATGTTCAGGATACTGAAGCCAAGCAGAATCAGCATGAGAATCGTTGCCCCCGCGCTCGCCATGCCGAAATTACCGTTCGCAAAGGCATCGTTGTAGATCTGCACCAGCATCACGTTCGTCTGATTGAGCGGGCCCCCCTTCGAGATGATATAGACCGCCTCAAAGATCTGAAAGCCACCAATCGTGCTGGTTACAAGCACAAAAGCGATCATAGGGCGCATCAAGGGAAGAGTGATATAGCGCAAAACGTTCCAGCCCGACGCGCCATCCACGCGAGCAGCCTCATAAAGCTCGACCGCGATCCCCTGCAAACCCGCCAGAAACAGGACGACCGGGTTGCCAAGCCCGCGCCAGATTGAAAAGACGATAATAAACACGCGCATAAAGGTCGCGTCCGTCGTCCAGACGAGCGGCGAGAGCCCGAGCGCTTTTGTCAGCTCAGTGAGCATTCCCCCGTATGGATCGATGAAGAGCGAGGCCACCTGCGACATGACCGCAGCCGAGGTGAGCGTGGGCACATACCAGAGCGAGCGATGCAGCCCCCGCGCCAGCACCTGCTGATTGAGCAACAGGGCCACCAGAAACGCAAGCGGCGTTTGAATTGCCAGAATCACCAGCGCAAACACGGCGGTATTAACCAGCATCAGCAGATAGGCAGGATCAGTAAAATATGCGATATAGTTCCGCAGGCCGACCCATTGTATCTCGCCAAACCCGCTCCACTCGGCAAAGCTGACAACCAGATTCAGGATGACCGGAATCACATTAAAGATGCAGTAGTAGACCAGCAGAGGGGTAAGTACAGCCCAGGCGAAGAGGCTCTGTCGGTGCCGCACGCGCCAGCTTGAGCGGCGCGACGGCATCGTCGACGTATCCTCTTTCACCGAAGCCTTCGTTGGAACATCCATAAAACATCCTCCACAGCCCTATTGCACCGCCTGCTCCGCTGCTTTCTGCGCATCAGACAGCAACTGAGGAACGGGGGCATCCGTTGTCAGCAGCTTCGTTAACATATCGTTGTAGGCGCTCCACACCTTCTGTGGATTCTTCGTCCATTGGGGCAGGGAATGCAGTTCGCTGTTGAGCAGCGTATCAATAAATTGTTGCGTTGCGGGATCAACCTGCGAGCGCAATTTCTGGAGTGCCTTCTTGTTAGTCGGGAGTGTTTGTCGCTCTTCGTACGCCTTGAGCTGCGTATCATCCCGCGCGATAAAGCGCACAAACGCCTTTGCCAGATCCGGGTTTTTACTCTGTTTCAGAGCCGCATACTGCACATCAGCCACCAGCACGCTTGCATTCTTGCCTCCCTGAGGAATCGGTACCGGACTATAGCGACAATCGCCACAGCCGTTTGTTTTCGAGGCAGCAACATGCCAGCTCCCTCCGATCTGATAGGCGGTCTTGCCCTTATGAAGCTGCATGTAGAGCTGACCTTCATCGGAGTTAAAGGTCAGACCCGGCGGGGTTGTCTTGTTCAGTTTGCGAATGAACTCGTATACCGGAACCGCTTTCGGGTTGTCAAACCAGGGTTTGCTACAATCATCCTTGCATAGCGAGGCTCCAGCCTGTGCCAGATAGACTGAGAGGCGCAACACCGCCCCGATAGAGAAGCCAGCGGGCCCCTGTAACGTGTAGCCGTAATGGTTGGGCTGCTCTTTCTGCGTGATTGTTTGAGCCTGCTTCAGCAACTCATCCCACGTTTGAGGAGGCTTGTCACAATCGAAGCCAGCCTTTTTCACTACCTCACAGTTGCGTTCAAGTCCGAAAACGCCCGTATACGCCGAAAGTGTATAGATGTGCCCCTGATACATGCTTCCTTCATAGGTTGCAGGGACCACATCGTTCTTCAGGTCACCAAGCTCGTTCTCAAGCGGAAGCAGCGCATTCAAGGCCGCAAACTGCCGAAAAAACGACTCACCAATCACCACATCAGGAGCAGTTCCACCGAGCAAGGCTGTGGTCAAATTCTGCCGGAGCTCTTCGTCCCATCCATGATCCTCCAGCTTTACCTTTACATTTGGATGCTCTTTCTGGAACTGGTCCACCAGATAGTGCGCATAGACTCCCTCCTGACCGGACTTGGCCAGCCGGTTCGCCTCAACCGTCCAGACAACCAGCGTGGTGGCACCATTTCCCGAAGACCCACAGGCGGCCAGCAAGGGAACAAGGACCAGAAAACAAATGAACAGCCCTGCAATTCTGAGATCGGGAGGAGCAAACGGCGCTTTCTTCATTGAAAAATCCTCCAGGAATGAAATAAGCCACAGGCTACAAATATCTATCTACGAAACGTTTCAGAGAAAAAGTCTGAACATTTGGGCCGTTCTTTTCTTCTATCAGTTCGCTTTTTTCCCCCAGAAAGTTGGATAAAATAAGTATATATGACATCTTAAAATAAAGTGAAAGCATATGTCAATTCGCAAATAACGAATCAAAAAATCAGCGCCATTGGGCAGAAGAAGAGCTACTCTCAACTTATCACCTCGAAAATCCATTCTACGCAACTATTGTAACTCAAGTAGTCTGGAAGAAAAAGGCTTCTATACCATTCTTCCTATCATATATCACCAGAAATAGATGTTTTGCTGCTTGCTTGGAAAATAGCTTCTCTCCTTCGCTTCCTCAGCTCAAACAGCAGGCTTCTTTAGAAGAGTGGTATAGATGTCTTGACAAATAGAGTTTTTCATTTTATAGTATCTTGTAATAAGCTCGTTTGCCCCTTTACCTCACTCATTCAACAGAAGCCAGTGTTGATTCTCGTTGCGCGAGGGATTGCGCAACAAAAGGAGCACAAGCAGATGAAACAACGGACGTTTCTTCTTCCAGGCATCTGCGCGGTCATGCTGATGATCGTGACTGTAAGCCTGGTTCTCTGGCAAAGCAAGGACGCGCATGCACAGGGCATTCCGGCCAGATACACGGCCCCCTATGCGGATGTCACGCTCTCGCCCCCGATTGCCGAAGCGATCCAGAATGGCGGCTCTCGCTTCTACACGCTTGCTTTCGTCATCGATGGAGGCAACTGTAAAGCCTCGTGGGCTGGCTTGCCACTCACCTACGAGCCGGTACAGTCGATTGTCTCTACGGTCCGAAATGCAGGAGGAGATGTTATCGCCTCTTTTGGAGGCGCAAGCGGCGTTGAACTGGCGCTCGTCTGTCCATCTGTGAGCGCGCTTCAGGCGCAGTATCAGGCCGTCATTGACCAGTATCACTTCACCCATCTCGACTTTGATATTGAGGGCGGCGCGCTCGGTTACGCCGATAAGAACGACCTGCGGAACAAAGCAATTGCCGCACTACAACGCGCCAATCCCGGCTTGAAGATCTCCTTCACCCTACCCGTCATGCCCTCCGGTCTGACGCAATACGGCCTTGATATGCTGAAGAATGCCGTGCAGAACGGTGTTGATATCAACATCGTAAACGTCATGGCGATGGACTACTACAACGGTACGACCGATATGGGGCAAGCTGCCATTGATGCCGCAAATAGCACCTATTCGCAGCTACAGAGCATTATTCCCGGGATGTCCTGGGCAAAAATTGGCGTCACTCCTATGATTGGCGTGAACGACGATCGCTCGGAGATTTTCACCACTCAGGACGCCCAGGAACTGGTCTCGTTCGCCCAACAGAAGCAGCTCGGCATGCTCTCCTTCTGGTCAATTGCCCGGGATCGAGCCTGCTCCAGCACGGGCCAGCTTTCGCCCACGTGTAGCGGAGTCCAGCAAAGCCCGTTCGCCTTCTCGCAGATCTTTGGAAGCTACGGCGGGGGCGGCGGCACACCGACCACACCCACACCGACCAAAACCACAACCCCAACACCCACCCAGACAGTGACGCCTACCAGCACGCCTCAAACAACCTGGCAGGCGGGAACCGCGTATAAAGTGGGTGATCGCGTCGTCTATAATGGCGTGACATACATCTGTCTTCAGGCTCACACCGCGTTGCCCGGTTGGGAGCCACCCAACGTCCCGGCGCTCTGGAAGCCCGCGTAAGCAAGCAGGAGAGTCAGGAATGTACTGGCTCTCCTATTCATGGACATCGCGTCTCGCCATGAGCACTGTCGCCACCACCAGGAAAACAACCGTGTAGACAGCGATAACGCCTAGAAAGCCCGCGAACGGCAGATTCGCCTCCTGTGGACCAAAAGCAACCCGTATTTTGTCACCGATCAGCTTTTTGGGCAGAATATTGATTGCGGGCCCAAGAAGATATTGCTGCACATCCACAAAAAAGGCATTATGCGTGAACCTGGTCGCAAGCGAGAGAAACGAGGGGAGCATATTATCAACGGCAAACCAGCTAAAAGCAGCAGTCATGCCGAATGCCAGCGAACGACCAAGTACTGTCACCCCCATCGCCATGATAACCGTCACTACCTCGCTAATCACAAGCGTCAAAGCGTACAGACCGACATCGCTAAGAAGCCCGCTATCTACCGCCTTTAGTACATTCAGATTGCCCGTCACCAGCAGCGCCACCAGCAACGAACCAAGCGCGTGAGCCAGCAGGCCCCCTACCAGCACCACCAGCGCTACCAGCAGCAGCGCAATTCCCTTCGCATACAGTAGAGCAAGCTTGTTCACGCCCCGCCCGATCAGCACGCGCATCGTGCCGTGCTGGTACTCCATACCAATCAGGTAAGCAGTGGCGAACATCAGAAAGGCACCACCAAACATGCGCAACCCGATCAGAAAGCTCATTTGAAACTTCCAGAACAATACTGCCTGATGCGCCGGATTTTCCGCTAGATCCGGAGAAGAGGAATAATTCATCAATGCAAGAAAGTTCATCCCGGCAATCGCAGCGAGCACGACAAGCGCCGCCACCCAGATCAGCGGTTGCTTATAGAGCTTCATCAGTTCCGCCTGCACCAGCCCCCAGAAACGTGGTGTCCTTCCTTCTATCGATACGTCTGCCTGCATATTGAACCTCCGACTTCGTTATCTTCTGGTCCAACATTACCCACACTCTGTCGCATATCTATCGCGAAATTGTCGCAAAAGTATCGCAACAAGCAGCCGTATCGAGCTTTTCCACTAGAGAAGCAGGCGCTCAACCTTTGAATAAATCAACATATACTTCTCCGGGAGAAACGCTTCATCTTTGCCGTGGAAATGGATGGTTGCTCCGGTGGGGATAACAGGCGGTTCCTCGTTCTCCTGGTAATAGGTATTATAGCCCGAAATCACAACTTTCCTCACATGTTGATGTTTTCTCAGCTCTGCAAGCGCTACCAGATCAGGTGCACCACCAGCTCTAAAAGACGGATCTGTCAGAATAGAGAACCACTGCCCGCTTTTCTCATCATATCCCTGCACGACATCAACGTTCATGCGTGAAACCACTATTTCTTCGTACAGGCTCAAGGCGCGATGAAACGCCGCGACCTGCTTGATCGCTTGCTGCAAGTACTCGTCAAAGGGCAGGAGTCGTGCCAGCTCCTCGTATTCACCACGAACCGCCACCAGATCGGTTCCACCATACTCGACTTCTTGTGTCTCTTTATCTTCTATTTGCCGCTGTTTCCCGTAATAACTAATTATATCACCATTTATACGACTCATTCCAACACACAACGTTCTGGCCTGCAACAAATTCCGCTCAAAAATGTAGCCATTACGTGCCAGCTTCTCATCATCAAGCCGCGCAAGCAGCGCTTCCAGCTCAGCAAGTGAGCGTATCACTGTCTGTCCCCTGCCACTTGCACGAGTGGGATCTTTCGCTCGCACCGCGCCAGCCTCGGCCAGAAGCAACCGACCGGCCTCACGCGCATCTTCCTTACTGAAAGCCGCAAAACCAACCGGGACGGCCTCACGCCTGCTTTCAGCAAACTGATCAGACCAGCCCCGAGGCCGCTGTGCATGAGCAGAAACCAGCGGATGCATGATCACTTTTGTTGCAAGAAATGGCTCAGGAACCAGCCCACCATAAAAATCGTCGCTACTCCTGATACCCATGTCAGCAGCCGTCTTCAGCGACATCAGCAGGATATCATGCGGGAAAAAAAAGGGTGGTTCCGCTGCCGTGTGTTCCCCTTGATATTCACCCCCATACGTCCACTGATAGGCCTCTACCAGCCGCTGTATATAGCTCTCGTTCCTTTTAATCACATGATGATGAGACCGAGCACGCCGAGGTGTCGGCACGGTTACAGTATAGATACAGCGCGATCCATTTTTGCAAGAATTCATCCGGGCATCTCCACTCTTCTCTTGCTAAAGAACATGTTCTGCTTCTCTCTGCTGATTATAGTATACATGAAACGGCAATGTATTCTCTACTCTCCTTTTCCCCGGATTTGCCCGGCTGGCTGCTAGCAACGCGGATCAGGACAAGGGCTTGAGAAAACGCTGTATTTCAGAAATACCTGAGCGGTTCCCGTCAAAATGAAGCACCTGAATTCCTAATCGTTGCGCGGCCAGTATATTTTCAAGCCGATCATCAAGAAAAAGCGTCTCTTCAGGAGCCACTCCAAGCCGCGTTAAGGCCAGACGGTAGATGCGCTCATCCGGTTTGGCAAGCCCTTCCTCAGCAGAAAAGATCTGAAGATCAACAAAGCGATCCAGGTGGAACAGACAGTTGAAGTCGCTTCTCGCCCCCGACCAGGCATTGCTGAGCAAAGCCACTTTGTAGCGCGGACGCAGACTATGCAGAAACGTCGCCAGTTCGTGATGGAGGTGCAAATGTCGCCACATCTCCTCTACAAATACTGTGAGATCAATCCCGACCTGGGCGCTCGCCTGCTGAACAAGCGCTTCCTGCGACACGCGACCAAAGATAGCCGCCTCATCCAGTTCTGTTGTGAAGAGCGCCCGCATGATCGCGCCCTCTTTCAGCCTGGCATGTTGCTCCCATTGGCGTCGCACGGCCTCCCACGCGGGCCGCTTGAGCAACAGGACCCCGGCAATATCACTGATGATCGTCGTGACAGGCATTACACTCACCTTCCTCTGCTTTGATACTACCTGAAAAACCTGCCGAAGTCCAGCGCTCTCAGGCCACAACAGGGCTTCCTACCGCAGCTAATCGACTTCAGGCCAATTCCAGCCCAGTTGGAAGAAGAGGCCGAGCCGATCACTTACCCCCCGTATTTCCGAGATTTTCCCATCCTTCAGCGTGAACAGCAACATGATTTCAACTGTAAAGCTGCGATATGTGGGCTCCGGCATGCGAGGATGAAACCCTGAATGTACCCCACGCTGGATAATCCGCGCAACTACCCGATCATTTTTCGCAATCAGCTCTTCCACGTCTATATGATAAGGATTGAAGGCGGCCAACTGCTGTCGTATCCCATCAAAGGCGGCTCCAGGCTCATCGGCTTCACCGAAAATGATCTTGTTATAGTCGATCACATCAGACGCAATATAATCTGTCAGACGATCAAGCTGACGATCATTGATAGCCTGAAACATGCCCATGACAACCTGTTCGTTTTGCTCGTAATTCATTATTCTACCCCTTTTTATTTTACGATGTAAGTTTATAAACAGAGTATAATCTTACGTTGTAAGTTTGTCAAGGGGTATATGAACGAATCGATGTACACAAAGCAGCAAACGACCTGGAGAAAATCTATCCGAACAATGAACTTACTATAGAATGAGGGGGCAGGCAACCTGACCCACTATCGACCATTCTTTATATCGGAGGCGCTAGAAATTTCTCTTATGAGAGAGGCTCATAGCAGGCGTACAGGCAGAACGCGCTTTCTTCTTTTTCTATACCCAACCATAGCAGAATTTCGTCTCGCTGTCTATAAAGCATCTCACAGCATTTCTGTCCTGCTTCAGGTATACTTTCTACAGTCTCACAGAGGAGAAAGATCAGAAAGGAAGACGAACATGAGCACAACCGCAATTCAGCGTCTCTATCTCTTGCAGGTTGTCACCAGCTCCCACTTCTCGGGTATTGCAAACGCCGTCTGCTATCTGCTCGAAACCATAGATGGCAAGCGCATTCTGATTGACAGCGGGCTTCCTCCCGAGTATTTGCAACATATGCCGGTCGAGGAAGAGAGAAATGTACTGCTCCAATTAGCCGATTTAGGTATACAGCCCGAAGACATCGACATACTTATCTGTACGCATTTTGATGTAGATCATGCAGGCTACCATGATGCTTTTACCCGGGCAGAATGTATCGTCCAGCGCAAGCACTACGAGCAGGCTAAAAGCGGCCACGAGCGCTACGCCCCGGCCCGCGCGCACTGGGATCATCCAGCGCTGCGCTATCGGCTCATTGATGGCGATACAGAACTGCTCCCCGGTTTGACGCTGCTTGAAACCAGCGGACACGCCTACGGGCATCAATCAGTACTTGTACGTCTGCCACAAACGGGCCCCGTCCTGCTCACTATTGATGCCGTCTCATTACAGCGCCTGTTTGTTCCCGACCGGCCTAAGTGGCCTCTTGACGACAACGAAGACCAGTTGCGAGCCAGTACGCAAAAACTCCTTGATTTGGTGGAGCGTGAACAGGTACGACTGGTTATTTTTGGGCATGACGGGCAACAGTGGAAGTCTCTCAAGAAGGCACCGGACTCCTATAACTGAGAGCCTCCCTGAGACCCAGAAACGAGAAAGCAGAATCCCTATTTTCATGAGAAAAACGGTATTGCCCCCGTGACAAAAGGTACCTCATGCGCTACAATGGATATCATAAGGAACAGACTAGAGGAAACAATCATGAAGCAGAAAAGATATCCAAGTTGGATCGTGGAGCGTACTCGCTACTGGCAGCCGACCGGTAGGCAGCGGGTTCACGCGCTCCTGCGCAGCAATCCAAAACTGACCCTGGAGGACGTACGTACCCTTCTGGGGCCTCGCGCACGAGGTTCTGTCCGAACATGGTATCATACCTTCTTCGGCACGCCCGCACAATAAAGCGGGCAAAGCAGGGATGAGAAGCGGCATTTTGTCGTTCACAATCGGCATGTCGGGTATTTTCCACCTCTTTCACGACAGGCCGCTTCTCTCGTGCGCTTCAACAGGAACAGGCAAACGCGCTATTCGCCTGAGCGGATCCGTATTGTTCTGATTCGGGCTTCTGTTGCACGTGTTTCACGGCATATGATTTCCAGCATCTCAAGTAGTGGATGTGCAGGTTGAATCAGAACGTCCTGCATTGCCCGTTCAGCAAGCACATCGGCACCTGCTTGTTCCCGGATACTGCACTCGCTCTCGGCCGGCCTGTATATTGCTCTAGCACCATCATCTGCGCTTCTTTCATTTTTCATTCCTCCTATGATTCAAATCCAATATCTACCACCACTATAGAGCGCTCCCCTGGATGCTTGTATCAGCCAATTAGCATTTTCTGGTCTTTTGGACAGGTGAAGGTATTCGCACCTCTCAAGCTTATGGTTTATACTATAAGGTGCAGAGAAAAAGGGAGAATCGGGAATTTCTATCAGCATTGTGGAGGATAGAGTAACGGAATGCGTCTGGTTTCAGAAGGGCAGCGAATCATTGCCCGCTTTACTGTGCCCTGGGAAATCGCCTTTCTGGCGGAACAGGGGAATGTCTGGATCGGGCTCCACAGGCCTGGTGAGAAGGATCCACTGGGAGCAATTCATGCGCAAACGCACGAAGTGCGCCTCTGGCAAAACACCATAGAGCGACAAGTTGTCGTGCTTGGTGCGCCGCTTTCCCTTCCTGACTGAAAAGGGGAGCAAGCGGCCAATCAGCATCATTGACCTCTTTCACTGCACACCCCCTGTTTCGGGTCGGGCGCATTTTACGAGGAATACACACGCCTTTCGCCCACCGAAAAGAAGCCGGGCAAGCAGAAGCTCCCCGGCCTGCTTGCTAGACGGCTTCAAGAAATTGAATACTGAACCACTCCTGCGGGTCTGTCCAGACCTGCCTGACCCTGAAACCCGCTGACTCGGCCAGCAGAGCGAACTCTTCAAGGGTATACTTGTATGAGTTCTCGGTCCAGATGCTTTCACCACGCTTGAACTCAATGTCCACATCGCCGATACGCACTATCTGATTTTGCAGGCTTACAAGGTGCATTTCGATTCGCCCTTCTCCAGGATTATAGAATGAATAATGGGCAAAACGATCAAGCTGGAAATTTGCATTCAATTCCCGATTCATACGCACCAGCAAATGGCGATTAAAACGCGCCGTGATCTGCTGTCGATCGTTATATGCGGCATGCAACAGGTTGAAATCCTTCTTTAGATCAACCCCGATCAGCAGGCCACCACCCCGGCAGGCCCGAGCGACGTGGCTCAGGAAGTGCCGCGCGGGCTCCGGGTCAAAGTTGCCGATGGTGGAACCGGGAAAATAGGCAACACGACGAGCAACCGGCTTTTGTGGTGTCGGGATCTCAAACTCGCTGGTATAATCGGCGCATACCGGCAGTACCTCCAATTGGGGGTAAGCCGCCACCAGAGCCATTCCAGCCCGCAACAGGAAGACACGCGAGATGTCAATCGGCACATAGCCTGCCGGATCGTGCAGTGCTTCAAGCAACATACGCGTCTTCATACTATTACCGCTTCCATATTCGATCAGCAGGGCTTGCGGACCGATAAGCTCAACCATCTCAGGAAGTTTTTCCTGCATAATCGACATCTCAGTACGTGTGAGGTAATATTCCTCCTGCTCGCAGATTTGCTCGAACAGGCGCGATCCCTCCTCGTCATACAGGTACTTGCTTGGTAGCTCTTTTGGTGACTTCTGAAGCCCCTGCAAGACCTCTTCACGAAAGGTCTGAAGGCGCGGCTCGAAGTCATAGAGCACCAATGAGCCTCTTCTATGTACAGAAATGTTACACCTCCCGTGCGAGTCGAATACCCATAAATTGCCATTGTGCGTTTGCCGGGAAGAAGTTGCGATAGGTCGGGCGGATATGTGAGAGCGAGGTTGCGCAAGAACCGCCGCGCAGCACATATTGATTGCACATAAACTTTCCGTTATACTCTCCGACCGCTCCTGCCGAGGGCCGATAGCCCGGATACGGCGAATAGGAGCTCTGGGTCCACTCCCATACATCCCCATACATCTGCGTCAGCGTGCCTGCTTGCGGTGCGCTCGCCAGCGGAGTCGGATGGAAATGCCCCTGCTCCACAAAATTGCCAGTAACAGGAACGGTACGCGCCGCGACTTCCCATTCAGCCTCGGTCGGGAGCCGTGCGCCCGCCCAACGAGCGTAGGCGTCGGCCTCGAAGTAACTCACATGGCACACGGGTTCAGCCGGATCAACCGCGCGCAGCCCCGAGAGCGTCAGCGCCCACCATTGGCCGTCGCGTTTCTCCCAGTAGAACGGAGCCTGCCATTCCTCTTGCTGCACGGTTGCCCACCCTTCAGAGAGCCAGAGGAGCGGGTTTTCATAGCCACCATCTTCCATAAAAGCCAGATACTCCCCGTTCGTTACCAGACGTGAGGCCAGTTGAAACGCCTGCACATACTGCTTGTGGCGTGGTCCCTCGTTGTCATACGCAAAGCCGTTGCCCTCGTGGCCAATCTCATACACCCCTTCCGGAAACGAGACCCATGCCAGCGATGGAACCTCTGTCACGCCTGGCCTCTTGTATTCGGTGTAGGCGGGGTACAGCGGATTCGAGGCAAACACATGCTTGATATCAGTGAGCATCAATTCCTGATGCTGCTGCTCATGGTTCAGGCCAAGCTGGATCAGCGGTGCAAGCTCGGCCATTTGTGCCTCATCAAGCTGCTGAAGATAAGCCAGCACATGTTCATCTACATAACGCCGATACTCGTAGGTCTCCTTGACCGTCGGGCGCGAGATCAGGCCTCGTTTTGGCCGACAATGGCGCTGCCCGAGCGAGTTGTAATAGGAGTTAAAAAGGTAGGCATATTGGGGATGAAGCGAGCGGTAATTCGCCTGTCGGCTTGCGAGCAAAAACGTTTCCCAGAACCAGGTGACATGAGCAAGATGCCACTTCGTCGGGCTCACATCTGGCATTGACTGAATCACATAATCTTCGGTCTCAAGCGGCTCACAAAGGGACTCAGTGAAGCGACGCACTCGCTGATACTGGTCGATCAGGCTGCGCGGCTCAATGAGCTCCTGCTTGAAAGAAGTCATGTTGTTCCTCCTGGCACGCTTTCTTGCTTGCGTGAAATCACATGAAAGCGATGCCTCTTCTACTGGATAGAAACTGATGCTACGACAAACGCTCAAAATGATGTCTTTATCTCTCCCATCCGCCCAGGAGCATTTCTGAGCACAAAGGCACCATGTTTCATTGCTCAATCACACACCTATCAACATTTATACCATAAAGAGGCGCGTTTTGTCTATTTCCACAGAATAAATGTTCTTTTTCATCTTTTTATCCATCATAACTATATAGCAGCCCCAGAAAAAAGAGGATAGCTCGCGCTGCCGCTCCCCTTCTTGCTCACCCAATGGAGCATTTACATGCTGATCGAGCGGCTCAAGCGGAAACAATAAAATACATTTCGCGATACATAGTAGATATAGAACATATTTTTCGAGCGTAGGGCATCATTGCACCTATCCGAAAGGGTAGACGTACAGCGCATTCTCGTTGTATACTATAATTATTAATTAATCAGTCAATTATATTAAGAGAGAAAAAACCGAACCTTCAAAGGAGCCACGATGACCAATTCGCTACTTCTTCCTTTTACAGCCAGTTCCTCTATTGAGCGTACTGGCGGGAAAGCCTATAATCTAAGCGAGCTCACGCGGGCGGGGTTTCCGGTTCCTCCCGGCTTCACCATCACAACCGATGCCTACCTGCTGATAACGCAACAGCTCGACCTTGCGCCGCTGCTGGACGAGCTTGAGCAGACAAAAGAGCCCGAGCGCCTGGCCGAACTTGCCGCTCGCATGCGGGCACGGATTCATGAGGCTCCGATCCCGAAAGAGCTGGAGCAGACCATCATACAGGCATATCGACAGCTTGGCCCCTCGCAGCCGGTGGCGGTGCGCTCCTCTGCAACCTCCGAAGACCTGCCGTTTGCCAGCTTTGCCGGTCAGCAGGATACCTACCTGAACATCGTCGGCGAAGCTGCTGTGCTGGATGCCGTACGGCGTTGTTGGGCTTCCCTCTGGACTGAGCGAGCGGTCAGCTACCGAGCAAAAAATGGCATTGATCCGCATACGGTGCGGCTTGCCGTCGTGGTGCAACGGTTAATTGATTCTCGGGTCGCAGGCGTGCTCTTCACCGCCAACCCGCTGACCGGGAAACGTCGACAGGCCGTCATTGACGCCAGCCCTGGCCTGGGCGAAGCTGTGGTATCAGGCGCGGTCAACCCCGATCATTTCGTCGTCGATACCCTTGCAGGGCGGATTCTTGAGCGCCATATTGGCGAGAAGCAGCTACAGATCCGCGCCACAGCAGGTGGCGGCACGGAACGCGTCGCGCTATCTTCAGCGAATGAGGCCTGCGTGAGCGATGAACAGATCAGAGAGCTGGCGCGGCTCGGGCAGCGCGTCGAACAGCATTACGGAGCACCGCAGGACATCGAATGGTCTATCGACGTGCAGGGAAAGCTCTGGCTGCTTCAGGCACGACCGATTACCACGCTCTATCCTCTGCCCGCCGATGCACCGGACAGCGACGACAAGCTACGCGTGTACTTTTCGCTCAACGTTGTACAGGGCGTATTTCGGCCCTTTACGCCCCTGGGAAGCTCGCTTCTGAAGCGGGTAGGCACAGCGATTGCGACCTTTCTCGGCATGCCGCCAGCCACACCCGAGCCCACGTTTCTCAAAGATGCTGGAATGCGCCTCTTTCTGGATATGACAACGCCGCTCAGGAACGTGGTTGCCCGTCAACTCCTGATCGCGTTGATGGGCAGCGCAGAAAGCCGAACGCAACCCATCTTCAAGCAGCTCGTGCAGGACAAGCGGCTCTCACTCACGCGCACCTCACGCGGCGCCTCGCTGCTCTTCACGCTTCGTATCCTGTTACGACTTCGTCTCCCGTCTCGCATCCTGCGGGGAATGTTGCGACCAGAGCAGGCCGTACAGATGCGTGCCACCCTGCTCGCAGAGCTTGAACGCACGCTTCAGGTACCCGCTTCATGCGACCGCAGCCCAACGGCTCGCCAGCATAGAGGCCTGCTTCGCCAGAACGCCCCAATACATCGAGCGCATCATTCCATTTCTCGGCGCGGGTATGCTCTCAATGCTGCTGACAAACAAACTGCTGAAAGGGCTTGCCACCGCTGACGAGCTGCAACAGGTCATGCGCAGCTTGCCTCTCAACGTCACGACCGAGATGGACCTGACCCTCTGGACGCTGGCACAGAAGTTCGCCCGGGACAATGAGATACGTCAACTGCTCCTGCATGAGAGCTCCGCCCGGCTGGCCCAACGCTATCATGAAGGGACACTTCCGCACCTCGTACAAAGCGAGCTTCAGACCTTCCTTCACCAGTACGGACAACGTGGCATCGCTGAGATCGATGCCGGCCTGCCGCGCTGGTCCGAAAAGCCTGAACCCATTTTTGATATTCTGGCAAACTTTCTCGGACACACACAACCGGAACAGGCCCCCGATATCCAGTTCAAGCGAGGCACCAGAGAAGCCGAAGAGAAGATCAGAACGCTGATCCGTCGCGCCCGCCATAAGAGCTGGCTGAGAGGAAAGGCCGTCGCTTTTGCCCTCCACCGCATGCGTCTGCTACTTGGCTTGCGCGAGTTGCCAAAATTCACTATCGTCTCGCTGCTGGCCTTTGCACGCGCTCAACTCTGGCCTATTGGTAGGGAGCTTGCAGCCATACATCACCTGGAAACCCCCGAAGACATCTTCTTCCTGACGCTTCCAGAGGTGCATGAGGCCCTTGCAGGAAAGGACTTTCGCGAGCAAGTCCGCGAACGGCGGGCAACCTATGCGTTCGAGCTGCGCCGGAAACATGTTCCACGCGTTCTACTCTCGGATGGCACCGAGCCAGAGGCACGATCCATCCCGCCTGATGCTCAAGGAACGATCACGCTTCACGGCATCGCGGCTTCGCCCGGCCACCTTACCGGCACAGCACGTGTGATCCTGGACCCGACCAACGCCCGCCTTGAGCAGGGTGAGATCCTTGTAGCTCCCTCAACCGATCCCGGCTGGACACCGCTGTTTCTCACGGCGGGTGCGCTGGTCATGGAAATGGGCGGTCCAATGTCACACGGAGCTGTCGTAGCCCGCGAGTACGGCATTCCGGCAGTTGTCGGCGTTCCCGGTGCAACCGAGACCATCGCCACCGGCCAGACGATCACCGTCGATGGCTTTACAGGCACTGTAAGCATCACCCCTGAAAGCTAGACGACAGGCGATCCCGATACATCCTATTCAGTTTTCGAGGTCTCCCGAGCGGCTGGTATGCAGGGTCAATCGGCCTGCATCCAGCGCTCGATAGATTTATAACAATGTAGCTATCTTTCTTCCCTTCCTATCTCAACTCCCTGTCAACTGTGTTCAAAAGCGTCGAAATCGCTTGTTCTGAGAGCGGCTGCCCCTGTTGATAATCCAGCAGAGAAATGGGCGTAATTCTCGCCGTACTGAAGATTATTTCATGCGTTTCATTAGGTTCGATAGAAATCGCATAAAAAGGTTTTGTATAAGTACCAAGAAATTTCATAGCCGTGCATAACTGTTTAATCCCATCCAGCTTTTACCATTTTTGTCTGATTTTGCCTCAATAATACCGAACTGATTCTGAAAGCAGATCGCAATATCAATATCAAGTTGCCCGTTCAATCCTTTGACTCCCAGCATGACTTCATACCCGTGAGCCCGCAGCGCTTCAGCAAGTACACCCTCAAAATGAGCGCCATCTTTCTTCGGGTCAGGACCACATTCCTCCCATTTGCCGGGACCCAGGTAGAGGTTAAACACATCCTCCAGATGAAGATAGCTTCCCTCCAGTGGCTGCTTGTGCGAGATCAGCCTGTGATCCTCCCACGTATGATAATAAAAGTTATATTGTTTCCCCTCGCTTTCAAGATAGACCATCGGCGATCGATACTTTTCCGCAAGCAGTGTCGCGGCCAGCGCCATAATCTTTGTACCACCAGTCGCGTTAAACAGAAATTCATGCTCATCAAATGGGCTCAATGCATGAGCGATATCTTGAATAATCGTTTCCACGTTATAAGCATCAGTCTACAAGCCAAGAACTTTTGTCTCCATTTCAAGTGTCGACTTCAGATTGTGATACTGCTTCTCTGTCCTATCCGAATAGACAAGGAGAAGCTGATCAGGGCGATATACCTTCACCGGAAAAAAGTTCGGGAGCGTCTGTCCACCAACCAGAGCAATCATCGTCACAGCCATAAGAGTGGGTCCATCCTTTCCAGGTACTTGAAGTCACAGCATCAGGAGACCAGCAAACAGGGTACACACGTTGGGATGATATTTTTATGCATGCCTATACATCGGCAAAGACAGTATAACATAGCTCAGTCTGAAAGAACATCAAATTTATAAAACAGGGAAAAAAGTTCTATTTGATGATATTGGCTAAGCTTGGCTTAACAATTGTGGAAATAGAAAGCAAGCAACAAGCCAGAAAAGCATCATTCCTCGATTGTTTGTTGAACATCATTCCCTCGATAGTCCTCTTTATGATATTGTTGAGTAATACAAAAGTTTCTTTTTATGAAAGAGGGTATATAGAAAGCGCATATTCAACGACATGGAAATAGCTTACAGCATATGGTGGAACCGAAAGAGAGGATCTATTTTTGAGCAAAAAATCAAGGCTTCAAAAGCTCGCGAAGAAGTGGAAACTGATTACACTTTTTCTCGTTCTGGCGCTACTGGCGGCGCTGCTCACTACCGTATTTACCGAAAAATTCTGGCCGAACACCCTGTTCGCTTCAGCATATCCGGTTCAGGGGCTCGACGTTTCAAGCTATCAAAAAGAGGTCGATTGGAAGACAGTCGCTCAAAGCAATGCCTACTCGTTTGTCTTTATTAAAGCCACCGAAGGAAAAAATTATAAGGATGCCTACTTCGCAACAAACTGGCGTGAAACGAAGGCTCACGGCCTGCTCCGAGGTGCGTATCACTTCTATCGGGAGAATCGAACCGCAGCCGAGCAAGCCGCAAACTTTATCAGTATGGTTCCTCGGGAAAAGGGGATGTTGCCCCCGGTCATCGACCTCGAAGTATCGGGGCAGGATCATGATGCGACCCTGCGCGAGCTTCGACTATTACTGCATTTGCTAGAAGAGCACTACCAGATCAAGCCAATCATCTACACTGATGCCGAGCGGTACAGGGAGTATGTCAGGGGTAATTTTGATGAGTACACCATCTGGTATCGTGATATATTTCTACCTGTTCAGGTTACGGGTGCTCGCTGGTCATTCTGGCAATATTGTAGCCGTTGTCATATCGCTGGTATCGTGGGTCGTGTCGATCTGAACACCTTTGCCGGAACAAAAGAGCAGCTTCACAGGTTGACCCTCTGAGCTGCTCCCGACTCCCTTACTTAGTTGTTTGCTGCTTCTTGAGCCGGCAGAACGCGCACCGCATCACCAGGACGAACCCACCCGCTTCGCAGAATGCGCGCCAGGACGCCTGCATTGAAGCGGGTGCGCCCCTCATCCTTCCGCACAACAGCCTGCAACAGGCGCGGATCGATCCCATTCAACTGATGACAGGGATTGCGCACTTCAGTAATCTCAATCAGCGCCTCACCGATCTCAAGCTGCGTTCCGACGGGGAGCTGCATCACGGCAATCTGATCTAGCGTGAGATTCTCACCCATCATGCCCGGCGCAAGCTGGATATCCCGGCTCGCAAGATCATCAAGAATCGAGGTGTCGGTCAGCAAGACCTGACGTAGATTCGGCCGCGTGGGGAACTTTCGGGCAAGGAAGCGGTGACGCACAAAGCGACCGGCATGATAATCGCCCTCGACACCCCACCCTTCTAGCAGATGAATGGACTCTACAACTGGCTTCGGAAGCCCGGGCTGAGGATTACGGCAAACGGCAACAACAGTCCCACGGTTATTTGCAGGCATGGTAGTTCTTGTCCTTTCTGAGTATATGTCAAAAACACGTCATGCCTACTTCCTGGTAGACCCCCGTTGCCACACCTTTGGAGCTGGTTAGTATAGTGTAGCATATTCCGGGCATTCCATCAACACTGCTTACAGGCGCATTCAGCAATATCCAGCATTTTTAGCTTCTCATACATCTTTTGGATACGGGAGTTTCTTGAACTGTTCATTGGGCAACATATGCAGGCTCATTTGCTCGTATGTTCCCTGCTGTATCAATTCCTCGGATACCGGGGCAAGCGACCCAAGTGCAACCTTCATCAACTCACCGCCAAAGCTCACTCGTGCGACTCCCATCGCTTCCAGAGCGGATAGCGAAGGCATTCCCGGGCTAGCAAGAATATTCACTGGAAATGGACAATCCTTCACAATATGGGCTATTTCGCCAGGATCCCTCATTAAAATGGGGTAGACGCTATCCGCACCGGCTTCATAATAGAGCCGCGCCCGCCGCACTGTCTCCTCAAAGCGCTCTTCACCTGTCATTGTGCCAGACACGTATGTATCAACTCGTGCGTTGATGACAAGATGTAGCCCGAGAGAGCGACCAAGCTCACGAATCGCCCGAATACGCTCCTGCTGTACCTGCGGATCCATCAGCCCCACTGCTAAGCGCTTGCTGGAATCCTCAAAATTGATACCTACAGCGCCTGCCTGTACGATAGCCTGTACTGTTTGCAGGATCTCATCCAGAGAATCACCATACCCGGCTTCAATATCGACTGTCAGCGGACAGGAGAGCACTCGCGTTATGCGCTCAACCGTCTCGCAGAGTAGCTCGCACGGTATATGCTCTCCATCCGCATAGCCGTAGGCCGCCGCTACCCCTGAACTGGTCGTTGCAACCGCTCGGAAGCCCTTCTGCTCAAACAGCCGGGCACTTGCCACATCCCAGGCATTCGGCAGGACCAGCAATGGCGGCTCCACATGCCACCGCCGAAACTGCTCTGCTCGTTCTTTCTGCTCATGAGAAACTATCATATACATCTCCCCTTCTTCGTAATGATGAGAAGAGCGTACCAGAAAAGAATGAGCGTTCACAAGAGCCAATAACACGTATTCCATAGAGGCCATTTCGCCTTTTATAGATCCATCAAGCCCTGTCGCCATGCCAGCACCGCCGCCTGCGTACGATCTTCGATATGCAGCTTATTCAGAATATTGCTGACATGTCCCTTCACCGTTTTTTCGCTTATCACCAGTTTTTCCGCAATTGCTGTGTTAGAAAAACCCTCCGCGATCAGGCGTAACACATCAAGCTCACGCTCGGTCAGATCAACAAAGACAGGCGGCACGGCACGCCGAGCCTCGCGAACCTCTTGAATCACGCGGTTCGCCACCTGAGAATGCAGCACTGATTCCCCATGTGCAGCCTTGCGAATGATCTCCGCAAGCTCGGTCGAGCGAATATCTTTCAGCGTGTAGGATGTCGCACCGGCCCGCAATGCAGGAAAAATATCCTCATCATCGTGGTACGAGGTCAGGACAACGACGTTCGTACTGGGACTGATCCGCTTTATCTGTCTGGTTGCTTCAATGCCGTTCATCCCTGGCAGCATCAGATCCATCAGCACAACGTCCGGCACGATATCCTGAACCAGCCGGATAGCCTCTTCGCCGGTCGACGCCTCACCCACAATATGGAGATCCTTCTGTACCTCAAGAAAAGCCCGAACGCCCTGCCGCACAACGCTATGATCATCGACCAGCAGCACCGTAATACGATTCGTCATTATTTTTAACCATCCTTTCTCACACGCTCTCCGACCATACGCCGGGCCGTGATCGTCGTCCCCTGCTGCTCGGAGCTCTCAATTGTTAACATTCCGCCAAGCGCGTTCATTCGCTCACGCATCGAGGCCAGTCCAACGCCTTGAGAAGCGCGTTGAGCATCAAAACCTCGCCCGTTATCTGTCAACGTCAACGACCAGCCCTCGCTCTCACAGGCAAGCTGCATGCTGACCTCGGTCGCTTGACTGTGCCGCGCCACATTTGCCAGCGCCTCCTGTGCAATTCTGAACAGCGCTTCTTCCTCTTCTGGTGAAAAAGTACAATTCATCGGCAGTTGAATCTTTACAGGAATAGAATGTTGTCGACTCCATGAGGACACATATTGACGCAACGCCTCAAGAAATGGTCGATGTTGTAATGCAGATGGGCGCATCGCTTTAATCAGGGCTGTGAGCTCCTGGCGCGCCTGATACGCCAGATTATCGGCTTCCAACAGGTAGCGACGCAGCGGGTTTTCGCTCTCTTCAAGCAGCGCCAGGCCTGCCCCCAGTTGCATCGAGACAGCGAAGAGATGCTGCTTGACGCTATCATGCAATTCACGCGCTATATGGGTCCGCTCCTCAAGACGGGCGTTTCGCTCTGTCAGACGGCGCTGAATTTCCAGGCTCTGCACCAACTGGTCAGCCATGTGGTTGAAGCCGACCTCCAGATCACCCAGTTCGTCGTGATGCTGCACCTGGAGCCGTTCCTGATAGTGTCCCTGCGCGAAGCGCTCGGCTGCTTGAGCCAGTCGTTGAATGCGCCGAATCAGCCCGCGCGTTGATATCACACCAAACAGCAAGCCAAAAGGCGTAATAATCAGAAGCGTCACAGCCGCAAACTCAAACCAGCTAAAGAAGAGAAAATGCAGAAATGGCCCATGCACGGCAGGTAACGCGGAGATAAAAACAGCCCCGATCACCTTCCCGAGCCGCTTCACAGGCAGAGCAACCCGAGGTTCCCTGCCTTCTTCCGTCACCACAATTCGGCTGACCGTACGTCCTTGAAGTGCCTCGCGAATCATCGCTTCATAGGGATTTCCAGAAATAGTCTTTCCTTCTGTACACTGCTGCATATCAGAACAGGCCAAAATTTTCCCATTGGTGGATACAAGCGTCACAGCAATCTGGCCGCTCAGGCTGTAAGATGAGCGATGACGAGGCGGCTCCTCATTCTCCTCTTTCAACATCTCCCTATCCGACTCATCTACAAATGCTGTAATATCCAGTGAGCCGGGCTGTCCTTGCTGGAATGTGCTCTGCTCAGAAAGGGTATCTCCATCAGCCTGGGAAGCCGCAACAAGGGCATAGAGGCGAGCCATTTTTTCCGTTCGCGAGAGGGCTTTAGAATCCAGCGCGCTGGTGTTATGGAGCACCTCAAAAATGATACCACCCACTATGGTGAGGAGCACCGACATAATCGAAACTGTCACTACTATATAGGAGAGCGCCATGCGTGCCCGTAAGCCCGAGAGGCGCAGGCAGCCGCGCCGTTTTTGTCTGGAAGTTCCTGTCATATATGTAACCCGCCCCTATTCCTCCACAAGAGGACTACGTGAAATTGAGTATCTAGTGTTTACCTTGTACTACGAACAAGACGTACAATCTGTTTGAAGAAGAGCCATTTTTAGCATGTGTATTGAGCGTTCAAGCCATACTTGTTCTGCATTCAGCAATATTTGAATATGGTTCAGCAACAATTCCTGCACTATTTCAGGTGCTTCGGCATATCTTGCCCGCCACTCCTCAAGCCACTCACCCAAACGAAGCATCAGCGCATGCCGCTCCTGTAACGCTCAGTGCCTCTCTTGGCTTGAGCGTCGTAAGAAAAGACAGCCCCGGGTCAACCATTGATGGATGCAAAGGGTCTCCGCACTGCACTCCAAACATAGACAGGAAGCGCCTCCGCTCATCAGGGAGCATTGCAGGCGGACAAAGACATATGACCTGCCAGAGATGCATACTGTACTCCTTTCCATCCTGAGTATAGCGCATCGAAGAGCGGAAGAAGACCGTCTACAGGTGGGATGTGCTCCTTCTTCAGTCGCATGTTCGATGAAAATGGAAGAATGCCGACTCGGGACGGGGGTATCCCCATCTGAAGACCGATCCGAATTCCTCTTTTTACGCATATACTATCCACATCAGCGGTGAAGTAGAAACAAGGTTCACCAAAATCATGCAGGCAAATTACTTCACTGCTGAGCAATATATGGTTTATGAGTATACGTAAAAGTATGGAACAATCTCCATAGAAGAGAGGAGCAATTGTATGCATTGCGGTTTTGGTCCCTGGGCATTTATGCCGTTCATCTGGTTCCTTTTCCTGGCCGGGCTTGTCGGGTTTCTGATCTTCCGCGCAGCCATCCGCAATCGAGCGGCATTCTTCAACATGCAACAGAACCATCCAGCACGCGTTTCAGCGCTGGAAATTCTCCGGCAACGCTATGCACGGGGCGAAATCGATGGTACTACCTTTGATATCATGCGTGAACGCCTTGAAGGATCAATTCACCCCAAAGAATAGAAGATTGGACGGAGAGGGCGCTTTGTCCTCTCCGTTTGATTCCAGACATCGAGAGGTATCTATGTCCGTAAAAAAAGCTGGAGCCTGGTGGTGGATTATTGCCATTTTTGCTTTTATTGCCGCTTCGTTCCTTGCAGAACCATACGCACTTTTCAATCCTGCGCTCAGTCGCCTGGAACTCAATCCAGCATTTCCGCTGCATTATCCCTTGCTTGTCGCTCATGTACTGCTCGCTGCAGTTGCACAAATAATCGGACCATTTCAGTTCCTTAACGGCCTGCGAGCTCGACGTCCGCAACTGCATCGCTTGCTCGGTCGCATATACCTGCTCTGCATCCTGCTTGGCAGCATTAGCGCTGTTGCTATCATCATCGTTTCTCTGTCCAGTTTTGAGCGTCGAGCAGGCTTTGCGGTTCTGGCAATTCTGTGGCTCCTCAGTGCTGGACAGGCTTATAGAGCCATCCGACAGCGTCGTATTCAGGATCACCGTACCTGGATGATTCGCAACTATGCGATTACGCTGGTTGCGGCAATGGCACGCGTGATGAGCGTGTTCAGCGTGTTGCTCCTGTTACCGCAACGTAACACGACCTTTGCGGGACATTTTGATCTTCTGCTTGCACAGGCAATGGAAACCGGCTTCTGGATTGCACTTGTACTCAATATTCTATTTGCCGAGTGGTTGATTCTCTCACGTCGCAAGCGGCTAGACAGGCAACAGGCCACAGAAGCCCGAGAGGTGGCATAAAAGAAAGCAGCCCTGAGTGTCAGGACTGCTTTCTTGCTTCCAGAGCGGAATCATGCTCGATAAAGAGAGCAGGCAATCAATCTCCCGGGGCAGTTTCGGGCGAGAGCTGTGTTCCATCTCGCTCCCCCGTTTCGATGAAATCTACGCCATGCGCCTCACGCCCGATTGCCGCCAGAATAATGACCGCCAGGAACGCGCCAAGCGAGAAGATAGACAGCGCCATCGTGAAGTTCGGATTCTTGGCCGTTCCGAAGTAATCGTAGGCCATCAACGTTTCAATGAAGACAATCCAGGACGCAAACAGGTTGCCTAGCTGATAGGCAAAACCCGGGAACGTGCCCCGCACATCGGTCGGCGAAAGCTCGTTCAAATGGACTGGAACCACTCCCCAGGCTCCTTGAACCATAAACTGCAAGAGGAATGCACCTATAGGCAACGAGATCAGCGGGTTGAGCCCGGGAATCATCAGCAGGCCGGACCAGAGCGGGATCATGATCACGCCAATGATACAGGAAACCAGAATCGCCCGCCGTCTTCCCCAGAATTGCGAGTAATGGCCGAAGAGCGTTCCACCAATAATCGCACCACAGTTCGCAATGGCTGTCAGAATAGTCGTTTGGGTCACGTTATACTTCCATTGCCCCTGCAAGAAAGTCGGGTACATGTCCTGCGTGCCATGCGACAAACAGTTGAAGGCAGTCATAAGAATAATCAGATACAGGAAGAGCCAGGGCCGGCGCGCGACAGCCGTGATCATGCCCTGCCAGACACTCACGCCGCGCTCGCGATGTACCATCTGTTGATGCTCCCAGACAGGCGACTCCTTCACGCCAAGCCGGATAAACACAACAACCAGCGCCGGAAGTGCCCCGATGGCAAACATGACGCGCCAGGTATTGAATGGAGCCGGGAAAACATTGTAGACCAACGCAAATACCAGCGCCCCAAGCAGATAGCCGACCGCGTATCCCTGTTGCAGAATACCCGAAAACAGGCCTCGCGCCTCTTTGGGCAGCGATTCCATTGCGAGCGAAGCCCCAATGCCCCATTCACCACCCATCGCAATCCCAAAGAGAATACGCAAAATGAAGAAGAATGTATAACTGGGTGAAAATGCGGTCAGCAATTCCAGGAAGGAATAGAACACAATGTCGATCATCAATGGGAGCCTGCGCCCGAACCGTTCGGCCAGCAGCCCGAAGATGAGCGCACCTACAGGACGCAACATCAATGTTAACGTCAGGGTGAACGAGATCGCTGGAGGCGAAACGCCCAGATCATGGGAGACCTGAATGACAACAAAGGTGAGCAAGAAGTAATCAAATGCATCAAGCGTCCAACCCAGGAAGCTCGCCAGAAAGGCGTTTCGCTGTGAGCGATTCAGCGAGGTAAAAATGCGCCATGCATTCATAGGTAACTCCTTTCAGCACCCGCTTCTCCCGCATCCCCACAGAAGCGGAAGAAGGGTCCTACCCATTACAGTGAGTTACAGAGGATACCTTTATCATACCACTTTATCGCTATTTATCGCATTGCTTTTTACTCCGAAAGAGATAGATCTACTCCATAAGCAGACAGATAGAAGAACGTTGTCTACTCCTTTTTCATACCACTATAGGATACAGGCAATAGAAATCATAGGATGCGCACTATACATGCACCACAATCCTGAGTATCTCACCTCCGCAGATATGGGAACGGACTTTGTTTCTATGTGCGACACATTGTGACAATTTGGACACATTTTCCCTGCTTTTTGGACGCACTTTCTCAGCATCTGCCTGATATCATTGCATCCATAGACAACAAAAAGAGCTATTAAAAACTACTTAATAAAGGGAATATAAATGAAAAACGGAAATGCAAAATCATCAGGGAGAATCTACTTTTTTGACTGGCTTCGTGCAATCGCTTTTCTCGCAGTTGTGTCCATTCATTGCATTCAAATGTTCGGCGACCTCTACAAGCCATTTGGCAGCACTCCACTGGGAAACGGCGTACGCTGGTTGAGCCTGAATGGCTTCACCTATTGGAGTATGGCGCTGTTCTTTCTGCTGGCCGGCGCAAGTAGCTGGTTCGCCCTCAAACGCAGAACCGCCGGAGCGTTCATCAAAGAACGGTTTCAGCGCCTGCTCGTTCCGTTTGGTATTGGCTTTGTCCTGCTCGTCCCGCTTCAGGCCTATTTCGACATGATCAGCAACCAGTTGTACAACGGTTCCCTGCTTGCCTTCTACCCGTATTTCCTGGGTGACATTCTACGGGGAAATCTGGGCCTCATCACCGGCTACATTCATCATCTCTGGTTCATTGTTTATCTGTTTGGCTTCTCGCTGCTCACGCTTCCACTCTGCCTGTATCTGCGCGGCGCCGGACAACGCTGGCTAAACCGAATAAGTAACCTGAGCACTACGCCTGCTGGTTTGTTTGCTCTGGCTCTTCCGCTGCTCTTGATCGAATGTGGCCTGCGCACCGCCTTCCCGCAATATTGTAGCCTGACTGATGCTCTTTCGTGGACACTCTACTATATGTATGGATTTATCCTGTTCGCCAGCCCACGCCCCCGACAGATGATCCAGAAGACAGAATTGCTCACAACAGGCCTCACCGTAGCTGGCAGCATAGCGCTGATCTGTCTGTGGAAACTGTGTGGGGCCCAGATACAGACCGCGTATACACCTGGCTATATGCTCTTCCGCAGCCTGTGCGGCCTGACGCTCTGGTGTAGCCTTCTGATGACCCTGGCACTCGGAGACCGCTTCCTTAACCGGTCGAACAGCTTTTTGCAGTATAGCTGTAAAGCCTCGTTCCCGTGGTATCTGGTTCACTT
>Ga0164243_10001542_pt1 | contig 39045 bp, 44 predicted proteins | sample OricompcompostOP_FD_108781 | JGI IMG/M metagenome (GOLD analysis project Ga0164243, IMG submission 108781) | Organic Plus compost microbial communities from Emeryville, California, USA - Original compost - Organic plus compost (OP) | ecosystem: Engineered > Solid waste > Mixed feedstock >... | reverse complement strand
TCCATTACGTTCACTGTCATTCAGCACCGTGCCATCCACCGCCGCCTCGTGTTTGGCTCGCCTGCCGTTCGCTCGGGCTGCGGTGGCCATAGGCTGGCCGATGCTACAATACCCGGTGCTTGCTTGGTCCACCTTGTGTAGGCGCGCTTCCGGCTGTCACTATTTTTGAAGTGGCCAAAGCACTATCCCAAGCTAATCAAAAATACCGCCAGCCAGCACGCCTACATATGCCGTCCCCCGGCACGATATGCCTCCCGGTCCGGCACCCTCGCTCAACTCGCAGGTGGCTCGCTGCGCTTGTGCGCTGGTCTGCAACCCGCTGCGCTTATTGCAGCCAGCACCCAGCCGATTGGGATTCGCGTTTCAAATAAGGATTTCCGGTAAAAAGGAAGGTTTTGGAAACTGGGATTCTCGGGTAGAAAAGCGAAAAAGAAAATAAAGGTAAAAAAGGCCGGTTAAACAGCAAGTTCAAGGCTGGTTTTCATTTGCAATGAAAAAACTTGCTTTATTAGCCCGGCCTTTATGAAGCGGCCACTTTCTTTTTTCTCTTTTTCTTTTGGAAAATGTACCATCGACATAATGTATCCTGCAATTATCTATTTTTGAAGGTGCGAATTTAATACGAAATGATATTCTTCAAAAAATCAAAATGATCTGCTCGTTCAATCTTTGTGAGTTTTACAATATGGTCTTTGGGGGAATAATTGTTGGAATCATCGCGACAATTATTTATGAGTCATCAAAACAGACAGTTAGAAATATTCTTTTCAAAAGAAGATTCAAATTCTTGGTCGGGCAAAACGTTTCTTGGAAAGGGTACGGGTTTAAAGATTCGAATACTAATGAAGTGGGCAAGGAAAATGGAGCGTCAGCAACTTTCGAAATAATTTGTGACAAGCAAATTCACATATCCGTATGTCATAGTGGCCGCAAATGGAATGGCGAAATAACTATGCTTACAGAAAATTACGGAAAACTATTCTTTAAATATACGGACAAGGAAGAGTTTGGGACAAAGGACTGCTATTTCAAGCAAGATAAGCCAAGAAATGAAACAATTTTACTCGTTCCCACAAATAACCCGATTTTATCTACTGATGGAAGTGTAAAGTATAGCTATGGAAAGGAGCTTTTCAAAAAACAATAAAAGCCCGGCACAACGCCGAGCTTTCAACCTAATAAAGCCACCACAACTTTATTTTTTCTTTACCAGCCTCGCGAGCAATAAAGATACGAAAAAACTAACGATCGCTCCAATGATGGCCAGGATTACGGTGCGGACAATGTCACCGATCATCAACGTCGGATAAATCCCAAAAAGGACACCGCCGCAGGTCCCCATGCCGACCGCTGATTTATTCATCGCTGACCTCCTCCGGGTCTTCTTTCTTTCGGTTATCGTCCACCGTTACCTGGCTGATGGCAGACAATACGCTGCCGGCCACGGTCAGGTAACCGCCTACGGTTACGATTGCAGCCGGTAACGCTACAGGAGCGGTAAGTATAGCTGCTCCGGCAGCTGCGATTACGAGCCCTACACTCCGTAATGTTTTAAAAAATTTGGGGGTTGGGGCTTGCGCCCGATCAATTACATTCATAATTCCTCCTTTTTCTCGATTTGTAAATACACCTGCTGTCCCTGGTCCAAAAGCGCGTACAAGCGCTGTCTTAATTTTTCAAAGGCGACCCTGGAGTTCCCTCCTTTGCCTATCCCGGTTAGCTGACTAACCGGAGCGATACATCCTCGGAGTTCCCGCTTGGCATCATTGGCCGGATGGAAAAGGATGCCGCTGCGCGCTGGTACATTCTTGATCAAGATATGCCAACCGAATCGCTTGCTGTAACGCTTGGATAAGGAGTACATGCCTTCCGGGATACAGGAAATGTTGCGGAGATTATCAAGCCAGGGCAATTCGATGGAATAACACACCAATTCACCATTCAACCAAATCTCCCCATTGGTACCCTCAGGCTGATAAGTCCGCAACAATCCAATCATCACCACGATTAATCGCCTTCTTCCTCTTCGGGATCATCCTCTTCCTCGTCGTCTGGATCCGGCGGTACAGCGCCATCGATACCGGTATCGATGGCCACTAAATTCAGGGCGTTGAACGCGCCGTTGTTAAGCGCATAGAAAGATCCGTTTACCTCCTGAAGAAACTCGATGCCCAGCACCAAAAACAACGGCTTCGTGGAATCTGTTACTCGGATGTCGTTGCTCAGGCTGTTAGCACTTGTCGCCGTGTTATTGAACGGGATTTCCTCAGAAACACTTTGGGCCAACACAAACGTCTCGTTTTCAAAATCCACCTCCGCACCGGCGGAAACCAGCCGGAAATGCGTTGTTCCTCCCGGAGCGACGATTTGGCTATCCGGTGTAAAGCTCGGAACTTCCACATCCAATAAGCCGGTAGCCCGGTTAATGGTAGCCGTGTACGGTGCGTACACCGTTGCGCTAAGGGGGGCGTTTCCGTTGAAATCGAATCCCTGAAGAAGGATCAGCTCACCGTCCAGCACATTCCGAAGGCCACGATTACTTACCTGATCGGCCTTGATGACGCGCATCATGGCCCGCACCAGGCGGGAAATCATTCTCGAGTCCTGGGTTTTGTTCAACACCGGACGAATCGCTGTACACAGTGCCTTACTCGCCTTACCCGCGCGCCCAAACTCGGCTGCATTCTCCCGCGTCCGCTGGAAATTTGGATCATTCAGGAAACGGTCTTTTTCAACGCCACCCTTCTGCCTGGCTAAATAGCCATCCTTGCTCTTGTAAAAGGTAATATCCCCGATAGTACCTTTCAGTTTAATAATACCTGATTGTCTTGCCATATCACACAAATTTTAACCTCACCGTTGCTGCAGCTGATCAGTGATTACTGGTTAAAAGTTGTGATAATATCTACCAGTGACAAGCGTACGCGTACCATATGGCGTTTATAGACCATAATGGTCAAATACTTCCTGTGAATATTCCGTATCTTGCAGCAAGATAATCCGAAGATACCACCTCAGCTTTATACCAACTTGTGAGCAAGTTGGGCATACGTTAAATGAATAGCTCGACTACCTCATCCTTTGTATAGGAAGGGTAGATAAAGCGTACATGGAGTATAGAAGATGAGCAGAATCTGTATTTATCCCAAAGACATCGCCCGGATCACCGGCAAGAGTTACCGGCAAAGCCTGCGGATCTATCATGCCATCAAAAAGGTCAACCATAAGCAACCGCACCAGGTCGTCACGCTCGAAGAGCTTTGTGCGTATTTAGGATTGGAAAGAGAAGCGGTGATTGGATTGATTTAATCTCCCATCTATATAGCCGAAGACAAACTGTAGGTCGCTCATTGTCTGTGGTCTGCAAACAACAAATGTCAAGTTTTCTGCGCAGAAAACTTGACATTTCAACTTGAAGATTTAGTCAGTCGTACTACTACAGCAATAACAGTAAATTTGTTCGTTATTTCAATCAAAAAGCATACGTTTGTATGTAATAACAAACATTGGTTAGCGATGAATACGAAGAAACAGGTTGTTTTACCGAAACATAGTAAGCTCTTGGAGCGGATGGGTGAGAATATAAAGCTCGCACGAAAACGCCGTAAACTAACGACTATTCAGATTGCGGAGCGCGCAGGCATGGCGCGCTCAACGTTATACCTCATCGAGAAAGGAGATCCAAGCGTTGCATTTGGTGCGTATTTTAACGTGCTCCGGGTACTGGGCTTACACGAAGACGTGTTAAAATTAGCGAGTGATGATGAGCTGGGAAGAAAATTGCAGGATTTGGAGTTATTGATTGGCGTTTAGTTTCGAGCACAATAAACAACCGGACTACGGAACCAGCACAATCCTTTACAATTGTTTGAAAATGACCACACAAATGATTTCACATAAGCAATAGCAATTATATTTTACGGAAAATTTAGTACTTTTGTATTATGGATACCATACTTATTCGTCCAAAGAACAAAACACAGCTGGAGGCTATTAAAGCTTTTGCTAAGGCATTGAAAATGGATTTTGAAACTAACGATTCAGAAAGTTCATATGATCCGGAGTTCGTCAAGAAAATTCTCGAGGGCCGGGAAGATGTCAAAAATGGCAAAGGAGTTAAAATAGCCGTGGAAGACTTATGGAAGTAATCTATACTCCACAGGCAGTTGAGGATTTGAACTACTGGAAAAAGTCTGGAAACAAAGCTATTCAAAAGAAAATACAGCAACTTATTCTCGCTATTATAGAAAATCCATTTGAGGGGATTGGTAAACCTGAACCTTTGAAACATCAACTATCCGGTTCCTGGTCAAGACGGATCAATCGCGAACATCGTATCGTTTATGAAGTTTACAATGATCATACCGTAGTGATCCTTGAAATCCAGTCACTTCGTGGTCACTATCTGAAATAACTATTGTAAAACAATGAGGCCTGTTTTCTGTCGCAAAATCAATTTTCGCGACAACAGGTATCTTTTGTTTTATGGAATTTATATGTCCGGCCAGTTATCGTCGTCAAAGATGATACTATTTATATAGGCCAGCTGACCAGCAGTCATACTAACAATACTGCAAAACCGCATAAAGTATAAGGTTTAAACCCGTTCATTTCGTATCTTTGTTATACGTTTAGGAATAGGGAAGCGTAGATTTTTAATGCAGCGAGACCATAGCGAGACCGCACAAAATCGAAGCTTGTAAAAGATATTAAATGAGGAGGTTATGAGGATAGTTCGAATCCCTCACTCTCCGCCACCTGAAACGAAGCCCCGCAACAGCGGGGTTTTTCTGTTTAATAGGCGTACCTGAGCAAAGCGGAACAATCCCTCAAGCTCTGCCAAACAAAAACAAGCTTAAAAATAGTCAGTTTTTTGGTTTAATGCGGCAGGTCAAACTTGTTTAAATGAAGTCGGATTATCTGGAATTTGCCAATTTGGAATCGGTATGAAGGTTATTAAGTGAAATCCCTTGGTCTTTCCAGATATCAGCTAATGCGATGATATCGGGGGGTGACGCGCGAACAAGTCCTGCTTTTCTTCTGCTTTTCTTCTGCCTTTCTCTTGCCATCTTCCGTGAATTTATCGGGGTGTATGCGGCCAGTATGTGGGAAAACCATAGATGCCGTACGCATACGCCCTGCGCACAGCATGCGAGATGGGAGAATAAGGTCAGGAGAAAGTCGGGCGAAGAGGGGAGCAAACACCCAGCGCTCTTATTAGTACAAATTGAGTAATACTCATGAGAGAATTGATCGATAGAATGGGCAGTATTAAATAAAAAACCAGATCAATAGGACAGAAACGGCAAAAAAAGGGTATTTTTGCCGAATATGACAGACTTAACCAAGCCAACGGTAGGAGTTATTGGAAGTGGCAGTTGGGCAACTGCAATGATAAAAATGCTGGGCGATAACGGGGCTGATAAGTCCGTACATTGGTGGGTACGCAATGAAGATGCCGCGGAATACATCCGCACCTTCAGGCATAATCCGAATTACCTGAGTGCGGTTACGGTCGGTATACCTAAACGCCATATCCATACAAATGCCCAAACGGTAATCGCACATGCAAATTTGATCATTCTTAATACACCCGCGGCTTTTTTGAAAGATGCACTAAAAGGGGTTACGCCGGAGCTGCTAGCCGGTAAGATCATCGTGTCGGCCATCAAAGGTATCGTGCCCGATGAGAATTTAATTGTCGGTGATTACCTCCAGCAGGAATATCGCGTGCCAATCACCCAGATTGCTGTAATTGGAGGGCCCTGTCATGCTGAAGAGGTATCTTTAGAAAAGCTCTCGTACCTGACCGTGGCTTCACAGGATATGCAAGTTGCTGCACAGGTGGCTTCCTTGATCCAGACGCGCTACATAAAAACCAATATATCCGACGACATTTACGGCACGGAATACGCCGCAGTCTTGAAAAATATTTATGCGGTAGCCGCAGGTATTTGTCACGGAGTGGGATTTGGCGATAATTTTCAGGCTGTATTGGTATCCAATGCGATCAGGGAAATGGCCCAATTCGTAAATGTGGTACATCCCATTGATCGCGATATCAAGGAGTCGGCTTATTTGGGCGATTTGCTGGTTACGGTTTATTCCCAATTTAGCCGAAATCGTACGTTTGGAAACATGATCGGCAAAGGGTATTCAGTCAAATCTGCACAATTGGAAATGAATATGATAGCCGAGGGTTATTATGCTGCAAATTGCATCCAGCAGATTAGCGTTAAACACGGAATCGATCTGCCGATCTGCAATGCTGTATACAATGTGTTATATCGACATCTTTCGCCGGTAATTGAGATGAAGAAATTAGCGGAAAGACTAACGTAATGAAACCGAGATGTAAATAATATTTACACATAGGGAAAATGATTATTTACATCGAGCTCTCATCAGCCGTTAAAAAGAAAATGAATAGATGAAAACGAGTTTTTTACAAACTTTCTTTGGAAAGACAAGGCTTTCTTACCTATTGGTTTTTTTGGTTATTTCCAATATCTCTTGTGATTCATTTAGACGCAGAAATCTACAGATCTACCGCAATGGTGTTGTCGTGTCGGCTCATCCGGAGGCATCGGCAGTAGGATTACACATCTTGCAGGGTGGAGGAAATGCCGTTGATGCCGCGGTAGCGGTCCAATTTGCGCTCGCCGTTGTGTATCCCAATGCGGGAAATATCGGTGGTGGAGGTTTTATGGTTTATCGCAACGCTGATGGGGATTTTGATGCGTTGGATTTCCGGGAAGCCGCACCCGGGGCCGCAACAAGGGATATGTATCTCGATGCGGAAGGCAATCCGGTGGCCGAGTTAAGCCTGCGCGGACAGTTAGCTTCAGGCGTACCGGGTTCTGTTGACGGTATGGTAAAAGCACATGAAAAATACGGTAAACTCGAATGGTCTACCTTATTGAAACCGGCCATTGACCTTGCTCAAAGTGGGTTTCCTGTAACCGAAATGCAGGCCAAAGAGTTAAATAGCAGAAAAGAGAGTTTCCGGAAATATAACCCGGGTGGGACCGCCTTTTTGCGGGATGTCGAATGGATAGCGGGCGATACGTTGGTCCAACCCGAATTGGCGCATACGCTAACGCTGATCAGCCAGCGCGGTAGGGCAGGATTCTATGAGGGCGAAACGGCCGACCGCATTGTTGAAGAAATGGCTCGCGGAAACGGCATCATCAGCCACGCAGACCTGAAAAATTACGAGGCGAAATGGCGGGATCCGATCTCAGCAACTTACCGGGGCTACCGGGTGGTATCCATGCCACCCCCTTCGAGTGGCGGCATTGCATTGATTTCCCTGCTTAAATCTGTAGAGGCTTATCCATTGTCGCAATGGGGGTTCCAGCAGGATTCAACTATGCGTGTAATCATTGAAGCCGAACGCAGGGTATATGCCGACCGGGCCACCCATTTGGGGGATCCTGATTTTTACGATGTTCCCCAGTCTATGCTGATCGATTCTTCGTATAATGCCGAACGTATGCGGAATATCAATTTCAGGCATGCATCGTTTAGCAGTGATATATTTGCGGGTAGTCTGTCTATGGCCGAGCACGAGGAAACCACCCATTTTTCCATTGTGGATCGGGAAGGAAATGCGGTTGCTATCACGACTACGCTCAATGGATCATACGGATCACAGGTAGTAGTAGCCGGGGCGGGATTCCTATTAAATAATGAGATGGATGACTTTTCCGTGAAGCCGGGTGCACCCAATATGTATGGATTGATTGGTGGTGCGGCCAATGCGATTGAACCGGGTAAGCGGATGCTTAGTTCCATGACTCCCACGATTCTCGAGAAGGACGGGAAATTATTCATGGTATTGGGTACACCGGGCGGATCGACGATTATAACATCGGTATTCCAAACCATTCTCAACATGGTTGATTTTGACATGGAAATACAGGAAGCAGTGGCTGCGCCACGCTTTCACCACCAATGGCTGCCTGACGAAGTGGCGCTTGAGGAAAATGCCGTGACTCAACCGGTCCGACATTCGTTGTCTGCCACCGGATATAAGCTTGTGGACCGGGGGAGTATCGGTAGGGTGGATGCGATACGGGTGCTGCCGGACGGGAGCCTGAGTGGCGGGGCAGATCCACGCGGAGATGACACAACAAGAGGATACTAATGTAACGACTAAGATAATGAATAAAGAATATATTGCGGATCGTTATAAACAGATACAGGATGAGATATGCCGGGCATTGGAGCAATTGGACGGCAAAGCATCCTTTGTCGAAGAGCTATGGGCGCGCGATGGGGGCGGTGGAGGGCGTACACGCGTCATCCAAAACGGTGACGTAATTGAGAAGGGAGGGGTGAATTTTTCAGCGGTGCATGGTGTGTTGCCTGAAGCGATAAAACGTGCATTCCAGGTTGATGACGAAAATTTTTTTGCTACCGGAGTTTCCATTGTGCTCCATCCCAGTAATCCCTTTGTGCCCATTATCCACATGAATATCCGGTATTTTGAACTGAATGATCAGATCCGGTGGTTTGGTGGTGGTATAGATCTGACACCGCATTATGTAGAGAAAGACGAAGCTGTTTATTTCCATCGGCAGCTTAAAGGTGTCTGCGATCGTTTTGATCTTTCTTTTTATCCGGAGTTTAAGGCGTTTGCCGACCGCTATTTCTACATTAAACACCGGGGGGAAACCCGTGGGGTGGGAGGTGTGTTTTACGACCGGCTCACACCTGAAAAAACAGCGTTGTCCTGGGAAGGAATTTTTGATTTTTCATATGCCCTGGGTAACGCGTTTGTGCCCACATATGCGGAATTGGTCAACAGGAACCGACATCGAGATTTTTCTGAGGCCAACAAGCAGTGGCAATACCTCCGACGAGGGCGGTATGTGGAGTTTAACCTTGTATACGATGCAGGAACCAAATTTGGATTAGAGACCAATGGGCGCATCGAATCTATCTTAATGAGTCTGCCCCCTCATGCAGGCTGGGCCTATGATTTCAAACCTGAGTCGGGTAGTGCTGAGGCAGAAACCTTATTGTGGCTCAGGCAGGGAGTGGATTGGCTGGCTCAATAACCTAGTTATACTTAGTAGATCTGTAAATGGTAAAATTCAGTCGGTTTACCCTTGATAATGGGTTGAGAATATTGGTACACGAGGATCACGCAACACCGATGGCGGTGGTCAATCTGTTGTATGATGTAGGCTCGCGCGATGAACATCCGGATAAAACGGGGTTTGCACACTTATTCGAGCACCTCATGTTTGGCGGGTCGGTGAATATTCCTAGTTACGACGGACCTTCGCAGGCAGTGGGTGCCCAAAACAACGCATTTACCAGCAACGATATTACTAATTATTACATCACGTTGCCTGCCGCTAACCTTGAGACCGCGTTCTGGTTGGAAAGCGATCGCATGTTGGGTTTGGCATTTAGTGAAAAAAGCCTCGATGTGCAGCGTAATGTGGTTTGCGAAGAGTTTAAACAGCGGTACCTCAATCAGCCGTATGGAGATGTGTGGCTTAGGCTCAGGCCATTGGCTTACCAGGTGCATCCGTACCGCTGGGCAACCATCGGCAAAGAGCTTTCCCATATTGAACAGGCAAAGATGGATGATGTCAGGGCATTTTTCACGAAGCATTATGCGCCCGAGAATGCGATTCTGGTAGTTGCCGGGGATGTTGAAGTCGACGCCGTAAAAGAACTGGCAGAAAAATGGTTTGCTCCGATTGCTTCGCGTGGTAAGTATGTGAGGAAACTCCCCGCAGAACCGGAGCAACGGGAGGCCCATAGGGAAGTGATATACGCAGATGTTCCCTTAAATAGCCTGTATATCGCTTTTCACGGTCCTGCGCGATTGGAAAATGCGTATTACGCCATGGACTTGATTTCAGACCTACTGTCGCGCGGTACATCTTCCAGACTTTATCGTACACTGGTCAAAGAGAAAGAATTGTTCAGTGAAATCAACGCATATCATACGGGGAGTATAGATGGTAATTTGTTCGTGGTAGCCGGTAAGCCCCTGTCAAATATAACGTTGGAAGCTGCCGAGGAAGCCATTTGGGACGAATTAAGACAGTTGAAATATGAGCAAGTGACAGATTACGAACTGAACAAAGTAAAGAATCGGATAGAGTCTACGATGATTTTCGCCGAGATGGCCATTTTAGAAAAGGCCATGAATTTAGCTTATTTTGAGTTGCTTGGGGATGCCGATGGATTGAACCGAGAGGTAGATCGTTATTTTGCCGTTTCTGCTGAAGACATCCAGCGGCAAGCCAATCAGTTGTTCAGAAAAGAAAATTCTTCAACGCTTATTTACATAGCCGATAAACATGCTTACTAGAACGCAACCTCCCCCGTATCATCCAATAAGCGGGTTGGATTTAATTAAACCCCAAGAAATTACGTTTTCGAATGGATTGAAAGTTTTTATCTTCGATTCCGGTGAACAGGATTTGGTACGTATTGAATGGATTGTTGATCATCTTTTCGGCCGGGAGGATCAAGCGCTCTTGAATTCCAGCATCTGCGAATTATTACCGGAAGGCACGCTTACGCTTAGCAGTGCTCAGATTGCGGAATTAGTTGATTTCCATGGTGCATTTTTAATACCGGGAGTTGGTTATGATCAATCTTCATTGACGTTATTTTCGTTGAATAAGCATCTTGAGGAATTATTGCCGGTAGTCAAAGATATGTTGACGAATGCTGTTTTTTCTGAAAAGGAACTTGCAACCTATATCCGCAACAATAAGCAGAAGCTACAGGTTTCTCTTCAGAAAAATAGTTTTGTAGCACGCAGGCTGTTTAATAAATCCGTATTTGGAACAGCCCGTTATGGATATGTACCTGAGGTATCAGACTACGATGAACTGACCAGAAACAACTTATTGGTATTGTTCAGTCAGCAGTATAGACCATCAAATTGCACATTGGTTGTTTCTGGTAAGATTACCGGAAATGTTATAAATAGCCTGGATCGCTTGTTTGGAAATGACTGGGTGGATCAAAATGGAGCCCTGCCTATTGAGCAAATACCCAATGTGCTTCCCACAGCAGGGAAGCTAGCCGTTGACGTGCGTAAAGATGCGATGCAATCGGCCATCCGCATGGGATGCCTGAGCGTACAGCGCCCTCATCCTGATTTTCCCGGGCTGCAGGTGCTGAACACGGTATTGGGAGGGTATTTCGGTTCACGCCTGATGACCAATATCCGGGAGGATAAGGGCTATACGTACAGCATTAGCTCAGGTATGGCATCGTTAAAGCACAGTGCTTTTTTTACCCTTGGATCGGAAGTAGGGGTGGATGTAACGGCTGCAACGCTCGGTGAAATTGAAAGGGAAATTAATAGACTCCGGGATGAGCCGGTGAGCAATGAAGAACTTGCGGTGGTTAGGAGTTATATTATGGGGAGCCTATTGGGCAGTCTGGAGAATGTATTTTCTCACGCTGACAAATTCAAGAATGTATATTTTTCTGGGTTGGGACTGGAATACTACGATCGTTATACTTCCGTAATCAACACGATTACTCCCGACGAAATATGCCATTTAGCCAATACATATCTGGATTTTGATAAAATGGTCAAGGTAGTAGTCGGAAAGATTTAGCCATGATATTAGCCGGTAGCCATTGACTTCAGCACTTCAAACAGCGCCTTCCCTTTTAATAGGCATTCGTTATATTCTTTTTCCGGATCAGCATTGTCCGTAATTGCTCCTCCGGTATGAAACGATAGGTAACCATTGTCTGCATTGTAAATCAAGGTGCGGATGACTACACTGAAATCATAATTGCCCTGTGGACTAAAATATCCCAACGCTCCAGAATAGACTCCTCTACGGCTGTTTTCGTAACGATCGATCAATTTCATCGCACTGATTTTTGGAGCCCCGGTCATGGATCCGGCAGGAAACGTATTACGAATGGTATCCGCGGGGCTTATTCCTTCACGGATTTGGCAGGTGATGGTAGAAATCAACTGATGAACCTGTCTAAAGCTATGTATCTGAAGGAGATCAGAGGCCTTAACCGTACCCGGTTCGGCACTGCGCGTCAGATCATTTCTTACGAGGTCGACAATCATGATGTTTTCGCTGATTTCTTTCGGGCTGGTGGCGAGGGCGTTTTTCAATTGATCGTCTTCGCCCGCAGTTTTACCCCGCGGAGCGGTACCTTTAATGGGTTGTGACAACAAGGTTCGGCCGTTTTTGGAAAGGAAGCGTTCCGGAGAAGCCGATAAGATATATTTTTGTCCGAATTTGAAGAAGCATGAAAACGGAGTGGGTGATACTTCGTTGAGTTTCCGGTAGGCTTCCAGCGGATTGAGGGATATCTGCTCTGCAAAAAATTCCTGGCAAAGGTTCACTTCGTAGATGTCTCCCTTCCGGATATGTCTCTGTAGCTCAGCAAATGCCGAAAAATAGGTGGATCTGTTCATCCGTTTTTTCAGCTGCCCCTTGAAACCCAACGGTTCGTCTTTTATTTCAGTGGCCTCGATCTGCGTTATGATCGCCTTCGGATCAGATCCCTTGATTTCTGCATTATATTGACCGATAAGCAGCGTATATTCGGGTACAAAAAAATAAGCATCGGGAAACTCTGTGTAATTGGGATGTTGGGAATGCAGGTTTTCAATTTCATTCTTTAGGTCATATCCCAAAAATCCCGGAATCCACGCATCCGGATGGTTGTCAATAAATTGCTGTAGTTTAGTAAATGTATTGCTACCATCTGATAGGAAAGATGCAGCTGTCCCTACGGCGATAAACACGTCAATATTGCCGTAATTATCGCGGTATCCATTGGAGTCCAAGTAACAGACGCTGTTAAACTGCATTGCCCACTGCAATGCCTTTTGTGTAAAAGTCTCACTGTCGTTCAGATGGCATGCCAGTGATACCATGATACGGAATGCTAATTATTCACTCAACAGCAGGGTCTGTGTACGATCGGGTCCTACAGAAAGGTATTTGATCGGTACACCTAAGTGGGTTTCCAAATATTGAATGTATGACTTCAGTGTATCGGGAATTTGTTCCTTATCGGTAATTCCGCACAGGTCAGCATTCCATCCCTGCAGTTGCTCATATACTGGTTCCGGTTTAACACTTACAATATCGTAAGGCATGTAGTCGATTTTTTCTCCATTTTGGATGTAATGTGTACAAGCGTAGATGGTATCGAATCCGCTTAGCACGTCGGCTTTTGTCATCACTAACTCAGTGACCCCGTTGAGCATGATGGCATATTTGAGTGCAGGGAGATCGATCCAACCCGTACGGCGGGCGCGTCCGGTAGTTGCACCGAATTCATGCCCCAATTGGCGGAGTTTTTCACCGGTCTCATTTTCTAACTCGGTGGGGAAGGGGCCGCCACCTACCCGGGTGCAGTATGCTTTGAAAATGCCAATGACGTGGCCGATTTTGGAAGGGGCTATGCCCAATCCGGTGCATGCGCCGGCCGTTGTCGTATTGGATGAGGTAACAAAAGGATATGAACCGAAATCAATATCCAATAAGGTTCCCTGTGCGCCTTCCGCAAGCACGCGCTTGCCTTCATTGAGATATTTATTTACAAGGTGTTCGCTGTCTACATGGGGGATTGTTTTCAGGAATTCCACCGCTTCCATGAACGCTTGTTCACGTTCGCTGAAATCAGGTATTTCGCCGTAATGGGAAAGGATGGACTTGTGTTTTTCAACCAGTCGTTGGTACCGCTCCATGAAATCGGGTAGGGTAGTATCACCCACACGTAATCCATTTCTGCCGGTTTTATCCATGTAAGTAGGGCCGATGCCTTTCAGTGTGGAGCCGATTTTCCCTGCACCCATTTTGCTTTCGGACGCTGCGTCGAGCAATTGATGGGTTGGCAGAATCAAGTGAGCTTTTCGGGCGATGACGAGTGTACCCGCCGCTACCGGATCAAAGCCGCTTTTCTTTAAGGTATCCAGCTCCCGCTTCAAAGTAATGGGATCGATAACTACCCCATTGCCGATTAGGTTGAGCGTATCTTTGTTGAATATTCCCGATGGGATTGTATTCAATACATATTTCTGGTTATCAAATTCCAGCGTATGTCCTGCGTTAGGCCCCCCCTGGAAACGGGCAATCAAATCATATTTGGGACACAGCACATCTACAATTTTGCCTTTCCCTTCATCGCCCCATTGCAGGCCTAAAAGCACATCAACTTGCATAGTTTAATTCAGCATTGAAAATAAAATCATTAAATGGAATACCAATTTTTGGCAAATCTAACATTATTTTGATATTCTACGAGGACTAATTCCAAAAGATCATTCCGTGCCGTCTGTTGACAGCAGTGAGGTATGGTTAGGCATGCACAGAAATACTTAATGGGTTTCAGCAAGTTCTTCTTTTCTCCTTGCCGGTGCGGCTTGTACGCTTTCCTTTTTGGCTGAGCAATCACTGCATACGCCATAGAGATTGAGGGAGTGGTGTTTGATATCAAATTTGAGGAGTTCACCCATCATGCTCTGTATTTGGTGGATACGGGGGTCGCAGAATTCGACGACTTTGCCGCATTCTATGCAAATAATGTGGTCGTGTTGCTTATATCCATAAGACTTTTCAAACTGCGCCATGTTTTTCCCGAACTGATGTTTTGTCACCAGGTCACAGGATACCAACAGTTCCAACGTGTTGTATACAGTCGCCCGGCTTACCCGGTACTTTTTATTTTTCATGTGGATATACAGCGATTCCACATCGAAATGGTCATTCCGGGAATAGATTTCTTCCAGAATGGCATAGCGTTCCGGGGTCTTACGAAGACTTTTATTTTCCAGGTAGGCCTCGAAAATTTTCTTTACTGTTTGATAGTTTTCCGTTTGAGTCATCATCCGAAAGTTTAACGTACAAACTTAGGTAAATTTGCGCTAATATGCAAATTTATCGATTTCTCATCTGCCGCCTAAGAATAAGTTCACAGATGGAATATACACAAAATTGTTGGGATACATAAGTTACCATTCGGCCTCAATCAACCGAGTCAAAACGGGTAATTCCTGTAATCCCTTTAATCTGCTTTAAATGCCGGATCAGGCTTTCCAAGTGGGCCGTATCATTTACGAAAATCATGATTGAACCTTCAAAGATACCGTCGTTACTGGATATGGTAATGGAGCGGATGTTTATTTTAAAGTCGTCTGAAATCACTTTGGTGATCTTATTGACCAGCCCGACATCATCGATACCAACAATATGTAATCCGGTCAGGAATGCCAGTTCTTTTTGCGAAGTCCATTTTGCCTTAACGATGCGGTAGCCGTAATTGGCCATCAGTTTGGCGGCATTGGGGCAATTCGTCCGGTGGATTTTGATACCATCATTCACCGTAATGAATCCGAAAACATCGTCACCGGGGATCGGGTTGCAGCAAGGGGATAGCGTATAGTCGATTTTCTGCAGGTCGTCTCCGATCAGCAGGGTTTCGTAGTCTTTTTTATTGATTTTATCTACCAGTCCACCAATATGCGACGCAAATTGCTGTCCGTTTGGCTGATCCACTGTTTTTTCGCTCAGTGCAAATTCCTTCAGGTTTTTAATATCAATTTCTCCTTTGGCAACATTATAAAACAGATCCTGCGAGGAAGGATATTTGAAAAACATCGTCAGCTTATTGATGTTCTCCGTATTGTAGGTAATTTTCAGTGATTTGAGTTTCCGTTCGAGGATTTCCTTTCCATCTTCGGCCACCCGCCGTTTCTCTTCTTTGAGCGCGGATTTGATTTTGGACTTGGCTTTGGCGGTAACTACAAAGTTGAGCCAATCCTCTTTGGGTGTCTGCTTGCTCGACGTAATGATTTCCACTTGATCGCCATTCTGCAACTTATGGCTTAGGGGAACCAGTTTGTGATTAACCTTTGCACCGATACAGCTGGCGCCGAGATCAGAATGTATCTCAAAGGCAAAATCCAGCGCAGTGGCGTTGTGAGGTAGCTGGATAAGCGCACCTTTAGGTGTGAAAATAAAGATTTCATCCGAAAACAGATTCATCTTGAAATCATCCAGGAAATCCATCGCATTCGGCTCCGGATTGCTCAGTATTTCACGTACTTTCTGTATCCATTGATCCAATCCGCTGTCGGAATTGGATTCTTTGTATTTCCAGTGGGCAGCAAACCCTTTTTCCGCAATTTCGTTCATCCGGATGGTGCGGATCTGAACTTCCACCCATTGGCCTTTCGGCCCCATTACCGTCGTATGGAGCGACTCATATCCGTTGGCTTTGGGAGACGAGACCCAATCTCTTAACCGGTCCGGGTTTGGCCGGTACAGGTCTGTTACGATGGAATAGGCCTTCCAGCAATCCGCTTTTTCGTTTTCCTGCGCGGTATCGATGATGATACGGATGGCAAAAAGGTCATACACCTCTTCAAAGGGGATGGATTTCTTACGCATTTTGCTCCAGATGGAGTGAATGGATTTCGGTCGGCCAAAAACCTGCGCTTTGATACCCTGCTCGTGTAATATTTCCTTGATAGGCTCTACAAAGTTATAGATGAAACGCTCGCGCTCTGCTTTTTTCTCATTCAGCTTCTTCGCGATGAATTTATACGTGTCTGGATCCGTGTATTTCATGGAAAGATCTTCCAATTCGGATTTAATGGCGTATAACCCCAGGCGGTGGGCCAATGGTGCGTACAGGTATGACGTTTCCGAAGCGATTTTAAGCTGTTTGTCCCTTGGCATAAAATCCATCGTCCGCATATTATGCAGCCGGTCAGCCAGCTTGATCAGAATGACCCGCACATCGTCTGCCAGGGTGAGTAACATTTTCCGGAAATTTTCCGCCTGCATTGAGCTGTTTGGATCAAATATGCCGGATATTTTTGTCAATCCATCAATGATGCGGGCTACTTTCTTGCCAAATTCACGCTCAATATCATCCAAGGTGATGGAGGTGTCCTCTACCACATCGTGTAACAATGCGCACACAATGGAGGTGGTTCCTAATCCAATTTCTTCTGCGGCAATTTGGGCCACAGCTATCGGATGGTAAATATAGGGCTCGCCCGATTTGCGGCGCATATCTTTATGGCTTTCGAGTGCCAAATCGAATGCCTTGCGTATCATCTGTTTATCCCCCCGCTGTAGTGTAGGTTTACACGCGCGTAATAATGCACGGTATCGCCTGCGTATTTCCTTGCTTTCTGCTTCTAAATCTATTACTAATTCTTTCATTCGTAACTCTTCTCCCGAAAAAACGACAAACTTGCATATCAATCCAAGTTTGTCTAAGTTTGTATGTCCGTTAGCAATGATTGGACACGTTTGTTGTCTGTTCGTTTAATCATATAAATATACGGATAATTATTGAAATAGCATAGATGACCCGCGTTACAGTGCTGATTTTTTTTGTGATGGTGTTCCTTGCAGGGGTAGCTAAGGCACAGGATACCTTGTCGCGGTCGTCCTACCCCAACCGGGCATCGTATCGGATGGTACCAACCACCGTGGTAGACGGGGAACTTCTTCCGTGGATGCTGATTCCGGAAGTGGAAGTTACCCGTAAACGTGTTTTTAGAAGCCCTGAAGATAAAGCGCGTTATCTTAGGCTTCGATACAATGTAATTAAGGTATTGCCTTATGCCAACTATGCGCAACGCCGGTACGAACAATTGTACCGGGATTTGGCACTCACCGGAAATAAACGCGAACAGAAGCGATTGGTAAAAGCCTGTGAAAAGGAAATCAAAGATATGTTTAATAAGGAAGTGAAAAATCTGACGATTTCGCAGGGCGAAATATTGATTAAATTGATCGATCGGCAAACCGGGAATTCGAGCTATGAGGTAGTTAAGGAACTCCGGGGAGGCATCACGGCGTTTTTCTACCAATCGATTGCCAAGGTGTTCGGACATAACCTGAAAAACAAATACAACATTGAGGATGATTTTGAGATTGAAAATATCATCCGCAGCCTTGAGCGGCCTACAAACCGGTATTTTTAACCATGAATGAAGATAAACAACTGGACATATTAGTAATTACCGTACATCCCGATGATGCAGAATTGGGTTGCGGGGGAACCCTGGCCAAACAGGTTGCGATGGGTCGTAAAGTAGGAGTAGTAGACCTTACACGCGGCGAATTAGGTACCCGGGGTACTCCGGAAATACGGAAGGCTGAAGCGGAAAATGCGGCTGCAATATTAGGGTTATCTGTCCGGGAAAATCTGGGGATGCGTGACGGTTTTTTTCAAAACGATGAACCACACAAACTCCAGGTAATACATGCCATACGCAAATATCGGCCGGAAATTATCATTACCAATGCATTGCATGATCGCCACCCCGACCATGGAAGAGCCGGTGATTTGGTAAACGATGCTGTATTTTTGGCAGGTCTGCGTAAAATCGAAACTTCCGAAGATGGTACAAGCCAGGCGCCCCACCGTCCGCGGCTTATGCTCCAATTAATCCAAGACAATTATATCAAGCCTGATATCGTTGTCGATATCAGTGATTATTGGGAGCAAAAGATTGAGGCGATTAAGGCCTATCGGTCACAGTTCTTTAACGAGTCTTATCAGGCGGATGAGCCGGAGACGTACATTTCGAAACCGGATTTTTTGGAGTACATCGAAAGTCGGGCCAGGGAGTACGGTAAATACATCGGCGCGAAACACGGCGAAGGGTTTACATGCCGGAGGTTACTCGGCGTGGATGATTTGTTCGTATTGAAATAGCGTCTGATACGTTATGCTAAACGGCGAAGCTTTCCCCACAGGCACAGGTACGGGAAGCATTTGGATTATGGAATTCAAATCCCTTTCCATTAAGTCCATCAGAGTAATCCAATTCTGTACCAGCCAGATAAAGGTATGATTTGATATCCAGGCAGATCTTAATCCCTTTATCCTCAAACAACTGGTCGCCCTTTTTTTCTTCGTTGTCGAAGTTGAGTTTATAACTTAATCCGGAGCACCCCCCGCTTTCTACGCCCACACGTACAAAATAGGTGTCATCATACTGTTCATTACGCATGATGTCGAGTATACGTTGTTTCGCTTTCTCAGTGATTGTTACCATGAATACAAAGATCGGAAAATTCAGTCGACATTACAAAGAGCTCACCGTTTGTTATGTGTCATATTTGTCGGTTTGTGCCGGCCTATTCCCAAATACGCGCATCAGATAAAATAAAAAGGGAAGTATCAGCACGCTCCCCAAAAGTAATGCCCAAGCGAGCGCACGGATTGTTTTCTCATCACCTGCATGATCAAGTAATGACAGCCCTTGGCCATTCTTAAAGAGCACTAATTCCGGATAGTGTTGGTAAGTAGCAGCCAACAGAATCATGACCACCTGAAAGCCGGCCAGTATCCGTGATACGACGGCTTTTCTTTTTCTGAATGCTAGGAATGTCAGCACCAAGGACACCGTAGCCAAACCAATCGCTAATTGACCGATAGCACCGCTGAATATCCATTCAATCAATGGTATCTTTGAATAAACGGCCGCCAGGAAAACCAAAGCCCCGGTTACTACGACAAAGTAAATAAACCGTTTGGCAATGCGGATGGCCAAGGTTTGATCCGTTTCTTGGGCTATCGTCCCAATGGCATACGTCGAAGCTAAATATCCGCAGATGGCGGTCGTAAATAGTCCGATAGCACCCCCAAACCAAGTAAGCCAACTTCCTATATAGGCTGAAAAAAAGTCGCCTGCTTGCGGGTCAATGGTGCGGGACACGGTCGCTGCAGCAATAACACCTAGAAAAAATGGTGTCACTACACTTGACCACATAAAAATACGGGCATAAAGCGTTTGCCAGTGATCGTCCACCGCGTCATAGTTTCGGAATACAAACGCGGTGCCACGGGCGATGATACCCAAAAGCATAGCTACTAACGGAATGTGCATAAATGTAGACATCGTGGTATAGATTTTGGGAAAGCCTACAAAGAGGATAACAATGGCGATGATGAGCCACATGTGGTTAGCCTCCCAGATAGGGCCGATGGCACGGGTCATAACCGTCCGTACTTGCAATTTATAGCGACGTGGTACAACCAGCTCAACGATGCCGGCGCCAAAATCCGCGCCTCCCAAGAGTAAGTATAGACAAATGGAAGTCCAGAGAAAAACGATAACAACAAATATCATAGGAATGTCAATCAGTCTGTTGATAAGCAGGATCGGTCACATCGTATAGTTTACCGACCATTTTTATTTGACGGTACAGTAAGAAACCAACAATGGCCGATAAAGAGATAAAAACTGCGGTGAATAAATAAAATGAATACACAATGCCCGGCATCGGTGTCACAGCATCAGCGGTACGCATAACACCGTGGATTATCCAGGGTTGGCGGCCTACTTCGGTTACTACCCATCCGGCCTCAACAGCAATGTATCCGAGCGGCGTGGCAATTACGAATAAGCGTAGCAACCAATTGCTTTCCAGCCATTTTTTTCGTTTGGTGAGCGCAATGAAATATAGGAAGGCAAGCAGCACCAGCGACATGCCAATTGCTACCATCACTTGAAATGCATAGTGAGTGATGGCTACGGGCGGCCAGTTTTCCCGGGGAATATCTTTTAATCCGGTAACGGGCTTTGTGACATCGCCATGTGCGAGAAAACTCAGCATGCCTGGTAGTTTGACCGCATATTTGACCGTTTCCGTGGTTTCGTCGGGTATACCCCCAATAAGCAGCGGTGCATTGGCTTGCGTCTCAAAATGTGCCTCCATTGCCGCCAACTTGGCCGGTTGCCGGGAAGCTATGTCTTTAGCCGAAATATCTCCGCTGATGGGTTGCAAGACGGCTGCAAAGCAGGCTGATAGTGCTGAAATTCGGAATGCCGCGCGGTGAAACACAAGGTTCTTACGTTTGAGTATCATTAACGCATGTATCCCCGATACGGCGAATCCAGTGGCTACAAAAGCTGCTAATGCCATATGCAATGCCTGGGAAAACCAGGCATCGTTAAACATCGCCTGAATCGGATCGATATTAACATACTGGCCATCGATGAAATCAAATCCGGCAGGACTATTCATCCATGCGTTGGCAGCCACCACCAAAATGCCCGAGGCCAGTCCGCTGAGACCGACAATTACTCCTGTGGTCCAGTGGAACCAGGGTTTGAGGCGATCCCATCCGTACAAGAAAAACCCTAATGCAATGGCCTCAATAAAGAAAGCAGTGCCTTCCAATGAAAAGGGCATCCCAAATATAGGACCGGCATGTTCCATGAAAGTTGGCCAAAGTAATCCCAGCTCAAACGAAAGCATCGTACCTGATACGGCACCTGTGGCAAAGAGGATAGCTACCCCCTTGCTCCATGCTTTGGTCAGTCCTTTGTAAACCGCGTTTCCCGTACGTAGATATATAAAATGTGCAATGGCCATAAAAAATGGCATCACCATACCAATGCAGGAAAATACGATATGAAATCCGAGTGACATGGCCATTTGGGACCGGGCAGCAATAAAATCGTCCATGTTATCAAAAACCTATTTACGTGTTTAAAGGTATCAGTTTTGGTTCATAAGTATTGCTGTTGTTAGTATATACACTGTTTTACTTGTAATTTATATACTATCTAAATAGAGGGTCTGTTTAAATTGGTTAACTGAGTAAATAAGAATTTTACTGAATATCTTTGCGTACATTTGCACCCTATGACCTTCGGGCTGTTTCAAAAAATCAAATTACACGCAAAACAATGGATAAGCTTCCTTATCGGTAGCCGGGCTGATCTGACCCTGGAAAACAGGATTTTTAATTCAGTTATGTTGATTGCTCTTTTTATAATGGCATTCAATATTCCATTTAACTATTTTTCCGGCTTACGGACAACCGCCTTTATTTTTGCGTTTCTTACGTTGATGATCGGCTATTTATATTATATGACCCGCTTCAAAAAGCTTGTGTCTAGCAGCATAGCCATTTCGTCATTTTTGGTGATTATGTTGTTTGCTGTCAATTACTTTTTCAGTGGGGGTATTGGCGGGGCGACGTTTCTTTCGCTGATGTTGGCGTTTATACTTATCATCATTGTGTCTCCGAGGAAATTTTATGTGTTGTGGGTCGTTTTTAGCTTATTGGTGGCATTAGGCTTGTTATGGGCGGAATATTACTATCCCGATATCATCTATGTCTCTTACCCGGATAGAAAGGCACTTTTTGTTGATATCGCCTTTACGTATGGGACAAGTATCGTGGTTAGCTTTCTCAGTATATTTTATCTAAAAGAAGCATACAATGCAGAAAAAAAATCCGCAGATCAAAAGGCGGTTGAATTGACGCGGCTAAATGAAGAAAAGCTGAAACTCTTTTCCATAATTTCCCATGATTTGCAGGCCCCCCTTTCTTCCCTGCACAGTTACATACGGTTAATAGCAAATGACCGGTTTAATGCGGACGAACGGAAGCAGGTGGAACGCGGGCTGGCAAACGCACTCCACGGTACGCAGGAAATGCTTTCCAATATGCTGGTGTGGTCTCAAAATCAATTGCGTGGAACGCACGTGGCTTTACTGCCCAATAACATACAAGAGGTGCTGACTCCTGTCATTGATATTCAGAAAATCTATGCGTATCAAAAGGGGATCGAATTGGAAACCAGTATCGACGCCTCGCTGAATGCGTTGGTAGACCGCGATATGCTGCAACTCATCGTGCGGAATCTAATTAATAATGCAATCAAATTTACACCGCCTGGTGGTCGTATCCGTGTATCTGCCTCACGATCCGGAACTTTTTGTGAGATCACTGTAGCCGATAATGGGATTGGAATACCTGAGGAACAACAGGCAGCGTTGTTCTCCCTAAAAACACGTTCTACCTACGGTACCAATAATGAGCGGGGGATCGGACTGGGATTGTTTCTGTGTAAGGAATATGCAAAAGAACAGAATGGCGCGTTGTCATTTGAAAGCGAGCTTGGTAAGGGTACGCAATTTTACCTTCGCTTACCTTTAATAGTGTGAGTAAGCCGGTCCGAGGAAAATTAATTTATACTGCCCGCCCTTGTGAAATACTTGTAATACCATGAATCATGCAGATCACTGATGATGACTCCTTTGCTGGTAGATACATGAACAAATTTATTGTTATGAAGGTAAATACCGACATGGTCTATTTCCCTGCGGCTAAAGGAGAAAAATACGAGATCGCCTTCCTTTAGTTGCCGTTCATATTTACGTTTAATTTGATCGGCCATGTCCTTCGATACACGGGGCACCGACTTGCCATAGACATCGCGCATGACCATGCCCACAAAAGCGGAACAATCCAATCCCCCACGATCTGCTCCCCCCGAGCGATGGGGCGTGCCCATCCATTCATCAATGTAGCGATATAACGCAGTTGTCTGCAATTGATCTGCTTGGACACCCAATACCTGGGCATATCCCTCTAGCAGTTTGCTCCCAGCGTGTATGTCTTTGGGAGACGTCGTGGCGTCGGTAATAATTGTGCCCTTTGCTTTCTTTTTATAGGTGGTTGAGGGAGTGGTCCGATCAGGCGGAAGCGCGTTTTTGCGGGTGAGACACCCGCTTAGTAAAAAGATGGATAACGAGAGGCATGCCAACAACGGCACATGACGATATTTCATGGTCTCCTATTATAAGAATTGCGAGCTAATTTATGTAATTATAGCCAAAAATCGCCCAATCTTTTACCTTTGCATCATGATCGTCAAAACGGCAATATTTGTAAGCAGCAACAACCGGGTGGATAAATTACCCGCAGCTAGGTTACCTGAATATGCGTTTATAGGCCGTTCCAATGTGGGGAAATCTTCATTGATCAACGCGCTTACGGGAAATCGGAACTTGGCCAAGACTTCGCAGACACCGGGAAAAACGCAGTTAATCAATCACTTTTTGATCAATGATGCGTGGTATCTGGTAGATCTGCCTGGATACGGTTTTGCCAAAGTTTCCAAATCCAGCAGAGCTACATGGGAAAAATTTATTCGTCGTTATTTATTGTTGCGAGAAAACCTGCAATGTGTGTTTGTACTGATTGATAGTCGGCATGAACCCCAGCGGATTGACCTGGATTTCTGCTATTGGCTGGGTGAAAACCGCATCCCTTTTATGTTGGTCTTCACCAAAGCTGATAAGCTGTCGGCCTTAAAATCCCAATCTCATATCGAAAAGTTCCGTAACGCATTACTGCAGTGGTTTGAAGAGGTGCCGGCCCATTTTCTAACATCGGCGGAAAACCGGTTGGGTTGTGACGAGTTGTTGGCAGCCATTGATGAGATTAATACTAACTTTGACTCCACCGAGGTATCATGAAGAAATATTTTTCCCTTGTACTTTTTGCCCATAGTATCTTTGCACTCCCATTTGCCATCATTGGTTTTTTTCTCGCCATCCATACAACAGCGTATGAATTTGACGGATTGAAACTAGCACTGATGCTGGCCTGCATGGTGTTTGCGCGCAATGCAGCCATGGCATTTAACCGGTACCTGGACCGTGATATCGATGCCATCAATCCGCGTACGGCAATGCGTGACATCCCGGCGGGAAAGATCAGTCCTTCACAGGCATTGACCTTTACCATTGTCAACTGCGTCCTGTTTGTTGGAACCACCTGGTTTATCAATCCGATTTGCTTTTACCTGTCGCCGGTGGCATTGGCGGTTATTCTTGGGTACAGTTATATGAAGCGCATTACTCCCCTTTGCCACCTCGTTTTGGGGTTAGGGCTTGGTTTAGCACCCATTGGGGCTTACCTCGTGGTTACGGGTGTGTTTCATATCGTTCCGATTTTCTATTCGCTGGCGGTTCTGTTTTGGGTGGGCGGTTTCGATATTATCTATGCCCTGCAGGATGAGGAATTTGACCGCGAACATCAACTTAGTTCCATTCCTGCATGGTTAGGCAAGCGGGGAGCGTTGCGTGTTTCTGAGATTTTCCATGTGCTGTCTGCTATTTTTGTGATTCTACCCTTGTTCTTCATTCCATTGGGTGGGTATTATGTAGCCGGTGTTATTTTTTATTGTGGACTCCTCATTTATCAGCATCGGATTGTGAGCCCTACGGATTTAAGTAAAGTGAACCGTGCATTTATGACGACGAATGGTATTGCTTCGGTCGTGTTTGCCTGTTTCTTCTTATTAGATATGGTTTTTTGATTTGTCATTCCCTGAATAAATCCCTTTATTTGCAAAAATCTGAAATGACGAATGGCGAAACCTGCATGAGTTGCCGCCGCAACATATATGTATACTCACGCTTCATTGCCATAAAAAACAAATTATTTTGAATGAAACCTACATAAATTACCATAAACAAAAAGATAATGAATAATTTATGTAAAATTCATCACCAATAAAAAGCAAATTATTTTGAATGAAAAACTTACTGATTGTAGAATCACCGGCGAAAGCAAAAACAATAGAAGGATATTTGGGAAAGGACTTTTTGGTCAGGTCCAGTTACGGGCATATCCGTGATTTGGTAAAGACCGATGATGCAATTGACGTCGAAAATAACTTTAAACAAAAATATGAAGTTCCCGCTGATAAAAAGGCGGTAGTCAGTGAGTTAAAGAAATTAGCTAAGGAAGCTGAGACCGTATGGCTGGCTTCCGACGAGGACCGTGAAGGAGAGGCCATTTCATGGCATTTATACGAGACATTGGGCCTTCGGGATGATCGTACGAAGCGGATCGTTTTTCATGAGATCACTAAGCCCGCTATTCTAAAGGCGATCGAAACACCCAGGGGAATCGATTTTAATTTAGTGAATGCTCAGCAGGCACGGCGGGTACTTGACCGGCTAGTCGGTTTCGAGCTTTCTCCGGTGTTGTGGAAAAAAGTCAAACCCTCCCTTTCGGCAGGAAGGGTGCAATCTGTTGCGGTTAGACTGATTGTGGATCGTGAGCGGGAGATTAACCGCTTTCAAGCAGAAGCAGCGTTCAAAATTGTTGCTATTTTCCATACGGATAACCCCAAGGAGCTTTTCAAAGCGGAGTTGCCACAACGGTTTCCGGTGCTAGCCGATGCTGAGCAATTCCTGAAGGATTGTGTAAATGCCGAGTTTGTTGTCAATAGCTTGGAAACCAAACCCTCCAAGCGTAATCCTTCCGCACCGTTTACGACTTCCACACTTCAACAGGAGGCAAGCCGTAAACTGGGTTTTTCCGTGGCACGTACCATGGCTGTCGCACAACGGCTTTACGAAGCGGGTAGAATCACCTATATGCGTACTGATTCAGTGAATCTGAGTGATACTGCACTCCTTGGAGCGGAAGAAGAGATTAAAGCTGCCTATGGAGCCAACTATCATAAGCGCCGTCAATACCGGACGAAATCGGCAGGTGCGCAAGAGGCACACGAAGCCATTCGTCCTACGTATTTCGACCGGCATACCATCGAGGGGGATAATGCAGAAAAGCGATTATATGAGTTGATATGGAAGCGAGCCATTGCTTCTCAAATGAGCGAAGCTGAATTCGAGAAGACGACTGCAAAGATTGGCATCTCCACACGAAACGAAGAGCTGGTAGCTAACGGGGAAGTGATGCGGTTTGATGGTTTCTTAAAAGTGTATTTTGAGTCGACCGACGAAGAGCAGGAGGTGAATCTGGATAACGACGGGGATAATACATTGCTTCCTCCGCTGCAGCGGAATCAACGAGTTCAATTACGGACAATGACGGCCACGGAGCGTTTTTCTCGCCCGCCTGCTCGTTATACGGAAGCTAGCCTCGTTAAGAAGCTGGAAGAGTTGGGAATTGGGCGCCCCTCCACGTACGCACCTACTATTTCGACCATTCAAAATCGGGGTTATGTGGTCAAGGAAGACCGGGATGGAAAATCCAGGGATTATCGGGTACTGGAATTGCAAAATGGGCAATTGTCAACCATAATCAAAACAGAAATCACGGGAGCCGAAAAAGCAAAATTGTTTCCTACCGATATCGGGGTAGTTGTAAACGACTTTTTGGTTGAACATTTTAAAGGAATCGTTGACTTCAATTTCACGGCAAAAGTCGAGAAGGAATTTGATGAAATAGCCCAGGGGATGAAGGAATGGACGGATATGCTGCACGGATTTTATGGGCCCTTTCATTCCGAAGTCGAAACAACGATTAAGAATGCAGACCGTGCGACAAATGAACGTGAATTGGGGATAGATCCAGAATCCGGTAAGCGTGTCAGCGTACGCATCGGCAGATTTGGACCCATGGTGCAGATTGGGTCGGCAGATGATGAGGAAAAACCCCGTTTTGCAAGTTTGAGATCGGGGCAAATGATCGAAACCATCACGTTTGAGGAAGCGCTTGATTTATTTAAGCTTCCCAAGAAAATAGGGGAGTTTGAAGGCAAGGAAATGACGGTAGCCATTGGCAGATTCGGACCTTACATTCGCCACAACAATGCCTTTTATTCCTTGCCAAAAGACGTTGATCCACATGGGGTAACGACCGAAAAGGCCATTCAGATTATACAGGATAAGCGGCAACGAGACAAAGAAAAAGTAGTCAAGGTATTTGATGAGAATCCAGATGCGCGCATTGAAAACGGCCGGTGGGGTCCTTTTATCCGCTTTGGTAAGCAGAACATCAAAATACCCAAGGGCACGGAGCTACAATCTATTACGTATGCCGACGTCTTGAAATGGGCGGAAGCCGACGATAAGAAACCGAAGAAGAAAGGGAAAAAGTAACGGAAGCATCAAGGAGCTGATATCCGGTTGCTAATTGCTGATAACGGAACAAAATGAAGAAAGACCTGCCTGAAAACATAGTCAATGACATTTCGATTGCGGTGGTTCTGGAAAGTGAATCACCCACGGGGAAGGTATGGAATGTATATTTGATCAATGAAAAGAAAGTTCCTATCAAAAACGTGATGGTCAGTTCAAAAGGCTATGGCGTTAAAGATGATAAGGAGGTGAAGACATCTATTCTACGCCACTTCATCGGCGATATCGATCCTCATGATTACGCAAAGATTGAAGCAATCGACGAGCAGGTATTCGGATTGACCAATGAATACTGGCTCAGTTATTACATTGATGGGACCATTTATGATAAAAAATATATCTTTTTGCCGGAAAGTATCATCGATGATAACCTGATTAAAGTCCCGGTACTCAATAAACCCGGCGTGCTGATTGGAGGAAATAACTAATGAATAATGGCGAGGACAAACAAAATCATTGCCATTGATGGCTACTCTTCCTGCGGCAAAAGCACGTTGGCCAAGGCACTGGCAAAGGAGCTCCATTTCGTATACATAGACAGTGGAGCAATGTATCGGGCAGTGACACTGTATTTCATCCGCAACGGCATACCCATTACGGATACGGAAAAAGTGACTCAGGCGTTAGCTGTTATTCATATAGACTTCCACAATGAAAACGGAAGAACCGTCATCTTACTGAATGGCGAAGACGTATCGGAGGAAATCAGGCAGATGTATGTTTCAGACTACGTCAGTGAAGTAAGTGCCGTGAAAGCGGTGCGGTCTGCGATGGTAGCCCAGCAGCAGCAATTAGGTCAACGACGTAATATCGTGATGGATGGCCGTGACATCGGCACAACGGTGTTTCCAGATGCCGACCTGAAGATCTTTATGACTGCGGATCCAAAAGTGCGCGCCGAACGGCGCTACCTCGAATTGAAAAACAAGGGAGAGAACATTACCCTCGAAGAGGTGTTTGAAAACTTGGCTCATCGTGATTACATCGACACCACACGCGAGGAAAGCCCCTTAGTGCGTGCGGAGGATGCAATTGTGCTGGATAACACTGATCTCAATGAAGAAGAGCAGTTACAGTTTGTCATTGACCGGCTATAATCCAATCCGGCCAGGGTAGTCAACCAAGCCCCGTTCAAGACAAATCAGGGCGCGCTTCAGATCATCTCTGTTCAATACATAAGCTAGTCGGACTTCATTTTTTCCGGCTTCAGGCGTATTGTAAAAACCGCTTGCAGGAGCCATCATAACGGTTTGGTTTTCGTAGGAGAAATATTCCAGCATCCATTGACAGAATCGGTCGGCATCATCAACAGGCAGTCGGGCTACCACATAAAATGCACCTCCCGGGTTGGGGCAAAATACACCATCAATCGCATTAAGACCTGTAACCAACGTATCTCTTCTTGCAGTATATTCTTTTTTTACGGCATCAAAATAAGATTGAGGTGTATCGATGGCTGCTTCGGCGGCAATCTGTGCGACAGCCGGTGCGCTAAGCCGGGCTTGTGCAAATTTCAATACCACGTTCCAAAGTTCTTTATTCTTGGTAATCAGGCAACCCAGCCGTGCCCCGCAGGCGCTGTAGCGTTTGGAAATGGTGTCAACCACCACGGTATGCTGTTCCAGTCCGTCGAGTTGCATGGGCGACACAAACTCGCGGCCATCGTAGCAGAATTCGCGGTAGGCTTCATCCACCAGTAAGAATAAATCGTATTTCAGGCAGAGATCCCGTAGGGCTTCCATCTCTTCACGAGAATAGAGATAACCCGTTGGATTGTTTGGATTGCAGATGGCGATAGCTCTTGTTTTTGAAGTGACGGCGGCTTCAAAATCTGCAATGGGCGGAAGTGCAAACCCCTCGTCAATCCGCGAAAGTATAGGGATTACGTCGATGCCTGCTGAACGGGTAAAACTGTTGTAATTTGCATAAAAAGGCTCGGGGATAATGATTTCCTCTCCTGGGTTGACACAAGCCTGCATGGCGAAAGAGAGCGCCTCGGAGCCACCATTCGTTACCAGGATGTCATCTGCGTGGATGGCATATCCCAATTTGTTATAATAGCCCGCTAATTTATTGCGGTATGATTCTATCCCTTCCGATGGGGTATACGCCCACACTTTGAAATTAATATTCCGGACGGCATCGAGCATGATTTGGGGCGTCTCGATATCGGGTTGCCCTATATTTAGGTGATATACATGTTTACCCTCCCGCTTAGCCTTTTCGGCGTAAGGGGTGAGTTTACGGATCGGCGAAGCCGGCATTTCATCGCCTTTTATACTGATTGCAGGCATGTCACTATGTTAATTTTGACGAAATATTAAGCATAGGTTTTCATTTAATAGCAAAAAAAAACCGCTAAATCAATAGCGGTTTTTATGGACTATTTAATTATTTGTCAATTAATCAGTTACCTCACCTTTGATGTAGAGGGTCTTCACTGGTGTTTTGGTATTTGACCGCACGGTGAAATTTTTAGTAAACGGTTGTTTTGCGGCAGCGTTATACGTAACCGATATCGTTCCCGTCTCACCGGGTTTTACGGGTGTTTTGGTGAATTCTGCAACCGAGCACCCGCAAGAGGGCTTCACTTCATTAATGATGATGGGCTCTGTACCCACATTTGTAAATGTAAACACGTGAGTAACAGGTTTGCCCTGAGGTATTTTACCGAAATCATGGGTTTCTTTGTCAAACTTAAATTCAGCTTTGCTGTTTTGCTGGGCTAATGCCGCAGTACAAACAAAGGCAACCAATAAGGTACATATAGAAGCAATTTTTTTCATCGTTGTTTTTTTTGTGAGTAAATGTTCCTTCGTGATGTTAGTACAAATTTACCGTTTTGGATTGACAAGGTCAAAAAATGTTCCAAAAACAATAATATTCATAGCAGGCTGCTGTACATTTTGATTCTTTCAAGTTAGTTTTGATGCGTCTTAGCTGTGTTACCTAAGGGATATTAAGGTACTTATGGGTTTGCAACGAAATTTCCCATTTTGGGTTCTGCATCACGTAATCTACGATCAATGGCGTCATTTCTTGGGCTTTAGACCACTCGGGCTGGAGATAGAGTTTGCAGGAAGAAGGCACGAGTGCTGCATGCTTTTCTGCCCACGCAAAGTCACTCTTGTTGAATACGATGACTTTTAATTCACCCGCTGCTGCGATGACGTCCGGCAGCGGCCATTTGAATTTCTTGGGGGAAAGACAAATCCAATCCCAATGTCCGCTAAGCGGGTAAGCGCCGGAGGTTTCAATAAAAGTTTTGATACCCGCAGCCTGCAACCCCCGGGTAAGGTAATCCAGGTTGTATATCAAAGGTTCGCCACCGGTTACAACTACGGCTTTCGAGGGATGTTGTTTAGCATGTTCAATAATTGTGTCGGCTGCGGTAAGCGGATGCATCTCCGCATCCCAGCTTTCTTTCACATCGCACCAATGACATCCCACATCGCATCCCCCCAATCGGATGAAATAAGCGGCCTTACCCGTGTGATACCCTTCTCCCTGAATGGTATAAAATTCTTCCATCAGGGGGAGCCATGAGCCATCTTCGGGGATTTGGTGTGCCATACTTTTGAGGGGACAAAGATAGCAAAATTATAACGGTTTACTGTAGCGTTTTAGTGGCTCATTCCGTTATTCCGACAAGATGTTTCAAGGATTCAATCGCACTTGATTGACATTTTTAAAACTAACCTTTTTTTAGGCTTATTGCTAACTTCGCTAAGTTATGGTAATGTTTAATCATGTATTCAGGAGTCGGTTTTTGGTGTTGCTCTTACTATCAATTTCAATTTGGGCATGCAAAAAGGAGTCGGCAACCCCCTATACAGATGTGGATGATCCAGCTGTTCGCCAGTTGCTGCTTACACCCGCATCTCAACGGTATTATTGGCACGGAGATCAAAAATTGTTTTTTAATTGGAATACCGAGATGTATGTGGTCGATATCAGGGGAGGCGCAGACCAGTTGGATCCTGCGCTGGCCTCAATCGGCATAGAGGCATCTTACTATCGTCTTCAGCAGGATCCATCCGTTGCTCGTTTGATATTAGAACGGTCGTTTCTCTCAGCGCTACTATCTAAATTGGATAATGAGCTGGAGGTATTGGCGCGCTATCCGGGTATTAGGTTGGTCGACCAAAATGACGGTATTTCGTTTATCACAGATGAGATTTCCATCAAATTTAATAATGAAATGAATACGCACGATCTGATCGCATTCGCGGAAAAATATGAGATGGAGTATATTGACAGTACAAGTTATGGTAACCATCTGTTCAGATCTAGAAATCGTATGCGTACATTGAGCATAGCGAATTTCATCCAAGAACACGAACAGACGGTAGAATGGAGTAGTCCCAATTTTGTAATGTTGATCCAATTATGGGGGACCAGTGCAACGGAGTAGTATGATATCTCCCATTTCCTTCTTATCTTTGCACGCGAAACAGAAAATCACGCTTGTATCGTGATTTCGGAATTTTTTTTATAACACAAAATCATAGTTGTAGATGATTACTATTACCCTACCCGATGGTTCCCAGCGTCAGTACGCACCGGGGACCACAGCGATGGAAATCGCACAATCCATATCAGAAGGTTTGGCCCGAAACGTATTGGCGGCAGAAGTAAATGGCGAAGTGTGGGATGCGTCCCGGCCCATTGAGCAGGATGCCTCTGTGCGGCTGCTTACCTGGAATGACAAGGAAGGAAAATCGACTTTTTGGCATTCGTCAGCTCACTTGATGGCCGAAGCGCTTGAAGCGCTCTATCCTGGGACTAAGTTCGGTATCGGTCCGGCAATCGAGACCGGCTTTTACTACGACGTGGATTTTGGCGACCGCGAGTTTTCTTCCGATGACTTCAAACAGATAGAAGATAAAATGATTGAGCTTGCCCGTATCAAATCGGAATATGTGCGCAAGCCGGTGAGCAAGGCCGATGCCGAAGCTTATTTTACGGAGAAGGGCGACGAGTATAAGCTCGATCTGATCAAGGATTTGCCGGATGGAAGCATTACTTTCTATACCCAGGGAAACTTTACCGATCTGTGCCGCGGGCCGCATATCCCCAATACCGGATTTATTAAGGCGGTAAAACTGACAAACGTCGCGGGAGCGTATTGGCGGGGCGACGAAAAGCGCAAGCAGCTTACCCGTATTTATGGGGTGACATTTCCCAAAGCCGGCGAACTGGCTGACTACCTCCACATGATCGAGGAAGCGAAGAAAAGAGATCACCGTAAGTTGGGCAGGGAATTGGAGTTGTTTGCTTTCTCCGAAAAAGTAGGGTTGGGACTTCCCCTGTGGTTACCCAAAGGGGCTCGTTTACGGCAGAAACTGATCGATTTTATGCAGCGGGCGCAGATGAAGGCAGGATACGAACCGGTGGTGACACCACACATCGGGCATAAAAACCTGTATGTCACTTCAGGGCACTACGAAAAATATGGGGCAGACTCCTTCCAGCCGATCCATACACCGCAGGAAGGAGAGGAGTTCCTACTGAAGCCGATGAATTGTCCCCACCATTGTGAAATTTATAAAACCAAGCCGCGCTCTTATAAAGATTTGCCCATCCGCTATGCGGAATTCGGCACGGTATACCGTTATGAACAAAGTGGCGAACTACATGGATTGACCCGTGTACGTGGGTTTACACAGGACGATGCTCACTTGTTCTGCCGCCCCGATCAGGTAAAAGACGAGTTTAAAAAAGTAATCGACCTGGTGCTTTATGTATTTGGAGCGTTGGGATTTGAGGATTACACCGCACAGATTTCGCTGCGCGACCCCGAAAACCGGGCTAAATACATCGGCTCGGACGAAAATTGGGATCGGGCGGAAAAAGACATTATCGAAGCTGCGGAAGAAAAAGGGTTGAAGACGGTGGTGGAATACGGTGAAGCGGCATTTTACGGGCCGAAGCTCGACTTCATGGTCAAAGATGCGCTGGGCCGTAAGTGGCAATTGGGAACCATTCAAGTGGATTACAACCTGCCTGAACGATTCGAATTGGAATATACGGGCAGCGATAATTCCAAACATCGGCCCGTAATGATCCACAGAGCGCCTTTTGGTTCACTGGAACGCTTTGTGGCTGTGTTGATTGAGCATTGCGCGGGGCAGTTTCCGCTGTGGCTTGCACCTGAGCAGTTTATCATTCTTCCTGTATCCGAAAAATACGAAGAATATGCAAAAAAACTTTTGGAATCGCTCAATAATTCCGATATTCGCGGCTTGGTTGACCTACGGGACGAGAAGGTAGGTCGCAAAATCAGGGATGCAGAATTAAAGAAGATTCCCTATATGCTTGTTGTGGGTGAAAAAGAAGCCGAAAACGGCACAGTTTCTGTTCGGAAGCATGGGCAGGGTGATGTTGGAACGATGAGCGTAGACGAATTCAGCGAACAGTTAATAAAAGAGATAACCGTTTAATTATTTTAGACATTTGGCATTAAATAGACCAGGATTCAGAGGCCCGAGACCTCCGTTTAAGAAAAAGGAGCCAGAGCACCGCATTAACGAAAACATCAGAGTACCTGAAGTACGTTTAGTGGGCGAGAATGTAGAACAGGGAATATACCCAACACGTAAGGCATTGGAATTAGCCGACGAATTGGAACTGGATTTAGTGGAGATTTCGCCAAATGCCAATCCTCCGGTCTGCCGGATTATCGACTACAGTAAGTTCATTTACGAGCAGAAGAAGAAGCAAAAGGAAATCAAGGCTAACGCCAAACAAACAGTCATTAAGGAAATCCGCTTCGGACCCAATACCAACGATCACGACTTTGAGTTTAAGCTCAAACATGCGATCAAGTTTTTGGAAGCAGGCGAAAAGGTGCGTGCTTATGTGCATTTCAAGGGCCGGGCAATTGTATATAAGGAGCAGGGGGAAATTCTGCTGTTGCGTTTTGCCCAGGCTTTGGAAGATTATGGTAAAGTAGAGTTGCTTCCGAAACTCGAAGGAAAGCGGATGTTTCTGACGGTTGCGCCAAAAGTGAGTGCAAAGAAATAAAATTAACAAATCGATATATAATTTAGTAGATCATGCCAAAAGTGAAAACCAATTCCAGTGCTAAAAAGCGTTTCAAGCTTACTGGAACAGGTAAGATTGCACGGAAACATGCCTTTAAAAGTCACATCCTGACCAAGAAAAGCACAAAACGTAAACGCAATCTGACGCAGACCGGTTTAGTGTCTGATGCGGATATGGGCAACGTGAAACGTATGCTTGCTATCGGCAAATAGCTGAGAAGCTATTAAAAAAAAGTGAAAATTAAAAGTTAAAAATTAGTAACCGGGTACTGGGTTGTAAGACCGTTGTAAAACACGGCACCTGCTACCAAAAAATTAAAAAATTATGCCACGTTCGGTTAACGCAGTAGCGTCAAGAAGAAGACGCAAAAAGATCCTCAAATTAGCCAAAGGTTATTATGGGGCGCGCAGCAAAGTATACACTGTTGCGAAAAATACAGTAGAAAAAGGATTGCAGTATGCTTACCGCGACCGCAAGACCAAAAAGAGGGAATTCAGGGCTTTATGGATACAACGTATCAACGCTGGTGCCCGTGAACACGGAATTTCGTATTCACAGTTAATCGGTAAGCTGAATGCAAAAAACATCGGGTTGAATCGTAAGGTATTGGCCGACCTGGCCATGAACAATCCCGAGGCATTTAAGGCCGTTGTTGATGCAGTGAAATAAAGTTTTAACCCGATATCGATTTTGTTAGAAAAAAGGGAAGCCACCGGCTTCCCTTTTTTATGTGTTCAACCCAAGATACATCACCCGATGTGGCCCGATCAGTGGAATTTCAAATTCCTCTGAAATGAAGTCAAAGCCGAGATGCAGATAAAAACCGTAAGCAACCCTTCTGGCATTGCACCATAAGTAATCTGCATTTAATGCGTGGGTTAAATGTTCAATCGCAACGATTAATAAATCCGACCCTAAGCCTTTACCGCGCCAATCGGGATGTGTTGCCATCCCACGTAAGCGATATCCCACACCTTCATAGTCTTCCAGGGACTCGCGCTGACAAGACAGAATACAAACGATGGTATTTTCTCCGGCTGTGTACCCCAAATGAAACGTCGACTCGTCTTCATCACCCTGAAAATGGCAGGCCGACAACGGCGCGCCGTCCCGGAGTACGCAACTGCGTAAAGGGAGCGTCTCTTCGGCCGTAATGAACCTAACCATTTTTACTGATTTTTACTAGGATGTCTATCAGACGATTCGAATAACCGTATTCATTGTCGTACCATCCCACTACTTTCACCAGTCCGCCTACAACGGATGTCAGCTGTGCATCGAAGATGCAAGAGTAGGGGTTGTTGAGGATGTCAACGGATACGATCGGATCCTCGGTATACTGGAGGACGCCTTTTAGTTCCCCCGTGGCCGCTGCTTTGAAAGCCGCATTGATTGCTTCCACGCTTGGTTGGTTGCGTAGTATACAGGTGAAATCGGTGAGTGATCCATTTAATACCGGTACCCGGATGCCCGCGCCCCCTAATTTGCCTTCTAAGTGAGGAAATACGTTGGTCACGGCTTTGGCTGCACCCGTCGTAGTGGGTATGATAGATGCTGAGGCTGCCCGTGCCCGACGTAGATCGCGATGTGGACCATCGTGTAAGTTTTGATCGCCCGTCATGCTATGTACGGTGGTAATATAACCATCGATGATGCCCCAGTTGTCATCCAGTACTTTGATCAGTGGGGCAACGTTGTTGGTTGTACAAGACGCATTGGACAGCAGTGGCGCGCTCAGATCGATAGCGACATCATTCACTCCTAATACCACCGTTGGAATTTCCCGATCGGGTGAAGGAGCGGAAATGATCACCTGACGTGCGCCTGCAGTCAGATGACTGGAAGCTGTCTCCTTGGTAATGTGTTTCCCGGTTGATTCTATAACGGTGTCGATACTTAACATTTTCCAGGGAATTAACTGCGGTGTACGCTCGTTAAGCACCGAAATCGGATGTCCGTCGACAGCCAATGTGCCTTCCGTTACCTCGACAGTGCCAGGGTAAGGCCCATGTACGGAGTCATATTTAAATAGGTGTGCCAGTGTTTGGGTATCTGCTAAATCGTTAATTGCGACGACGTTGATCCCGGCAGGTTTTTTCAACAATAAGTTACGGAGTGTATTCCGGCCGATACGGCCGAACCCATTGATGGCGATATTGAGCATTTTTGATCGGATTACTGTGACTTAGCCACAGTCAAAGTTACATATTTAACAGGACCACGCGAAACAAAATATGGGGAGTGAGGGTTATAAGTGCATGAGCCAGAAAGAAAAATTTGAACCCAACGATTCGGGTCAACAGCGCCCCAAGGCCAACCAGGTGGTTAAACAAGCCAAAGATCGGGACTATCAACGGAAAGAGCCTGCACTGACGGCTCCGGCGTTAAAACGGAAATTCAGTGAGCAGCCTCCCACATGGCATAATTCAAAGACCTGAAGCAAGGCAATATAACAATGGGATGACATAGTTCATTCGCTTTCATCTTTAATGGAATTAACTTTACAGGAAATTCCAGTAAATCATGAAAACAATTATCGCTGCGACTGACTTTTCCAAAGAAGCGGAAAATGCCGTTACTTATGCTGCTGCGTTGATTCAGCAAATCGGAGGGAAACTTATACTCTTTAATGCGTATAGGCCATCTATTCACGTTTCGAACGCGCGCTTATCACCTAAAGCACTTGATGAATCCGCCAACCGTACGAAAGAACGGTTAGCTCAACAAGCCGCAAAAATTGGCCATACGTATTCTATTACGGTTTCAAGTTACACAAGCCTTATGGGCGACATCGGGGACGAAATTGATTACCTGTTTTCTGTGCATAACGCAGATTTATTGGTGATGGGAATGGCCGCAAAATCCCTTGAGCAGGATCTGTTGGGCAATACCACAACTGCATTGATTCATCAGTTTAAATTCCCGGTGCTAGCGATTCCGTACGGTGCTACGTTCCAAGGGATAGACCGGATTTTGTTTGCATGTGACAATTTACAGGGGATCCAGCGGGTGATTTTGGAAGAGATCAAGGCGTTAGCGCTGGGTATGAAGGCTTCCGTTGAGATTTTTCACGTGAACAATCGCATCCGTAAAATTCAGGAAGAAGGGTTCGATGACGAAGTGATCGCTAAATTCGGAGAAGGGCTGGATGGGGTAACGTATTACTATAAAGACGTAGCATCCAATACTGTGATCAAAGCCATTGCAGATGAACTGAAAAATATCGATGCCGACTTATTGATCATGTTACCCGTGCAATACGGATTTTGGGCTTCGCTCATCCATCGAAGTAAAACACGTATTATGGCTTCCGGTTTGTCGGTACCGCTGTTATCCATTCCGCTGGCAGTTGCCAGGCAAGAGAAGCACTAACGGAACTATTTCCGGATGGCAGCGACCACTTCTGCGATATCCCGCTCGCCGTCCCAGTATTCTTTTAATTGCCCGTCGTTTCCATAAACGTATACGGCTGGGTATTGGGACGGTATATGAAATTTGTTGATGAAATCAGCATTTTTATCATACAGCAACTCGACATTGGCTTTTCCGACTAAGGGCTTTGCATGCGCTTCCAAAAAAGTACTCATCAATGCAGGATCATTCATGGACACAAAATAAAAATTGGCATCTTTTAACTCGTCATAATGTTTGCCTAAATGACCGGCTTCGTGCTGGCAATGGCCACAGGTAGGATCAAAGAGGATAAAAACAAGATTTCCTTTTTTTGCGAGATCTGCCTTAGTAAACTGAATACCGCTTCGCAGTATATAAAATGTAAAATCAGGGATAACCGCTGTTGGCTGTGGCGATTGTGTAACTTGTTGTGGCGCGGCCGTTGGAGGGGCGGTCGCTGATTGTTCTGCGTCCACATTGGCCGATTGAGACTCAACTCCTGAATTAGCAGATTTTGCGCGATTATTGCAGGAAAGCGCTCCTACCGTCAATAAGATGCCGGCTAGCATTACTAAAGAGGTCGTACGTACTGTCATAAAGGCAAAGATAGGGGATTTATATGGATAGTTTACGTACTAAAAGTTGGCAGGTGTAGCTATCCTTTAATTCCAGGATAATTGCTTTCCCCACCAAAACCCGGTCTATCGTTTGTTGATTATAATGACGAATGGTGATAAGTTCCAGCTCCTTCTGGTAGTGCACATCATAACGCTTTCCCAAATCCTCGATCAGCGCAGTTACGTTTTCTCCTGTATCATCTATACTGATGGAAAAATTTACCGCACTGTTGTGCATCATATTTACCTTGATATGATGCTGGTGAAGTTTGCTGAAAATA
>Ga0164243_10001541_pt1 | contig 39048 bp, 35 predicted proteins | sample OricompcompostOP_FD_108781 | JGI IMG/M metagenome (GOLD analysis project Ga0164243, IMG submission 108781) | Organic Plus compost microbial communities from Emeryville, California, USA - Original compost - Organic plus compost (OP) | ecosystem: Engineered > Solid waste > Mixed feedstock >... | reverse complement strand
TCGGCCAGCGCGGCGGCCAGGCCGCTGTGCGCCTGCGCCAGGAAGTCGGTGCCCAGCGGGGGAGCGGTGCCGAAGTGCTCGCCCCAGCCGGAGGCCCACGCGTAGACCAGTCCCGGCCGGGCGAGGTCGGCGGCGTCCAGGCCCCACTGGCAGGCCTTGCCGGGTGCCCAGTTGTGCAGGAACACCTCCGCGCCGGCGACGAGCTCGCGCAGCCGCGCGCGGTCGCCCGGGGACTTGATGTCCAGCTCCACCACGCGCTTTCCCGCGTTCAGCGCCGCGAACCGCGCCGAGACGTCCCCGGCCATCGGCGGCACCCCGCGCATCGGGTCGCCGCCGGGCGGTTCGACGCGCACCACGTCGGCGCCGAGCATCCGCAGCACGTGCCCGGCGACCGGGCCCTGCACGCGCCGGGTGGACTCGACCGCGGTGATGCCCTCCAGCGGAAGACTCCGCGGTTCCGGCAGCGCGCGGGAGGTGCGGCCGGGAATCGGGGTCAGCCGGCAGGGCGGTTCCCCGCTCGGGTGGGATGGGTCGGCGCGCACGGGCAGCACGCTCACGCCGCTGTCGGCGGCCGCGGCGCGCACCTCGGCGAACGCCCGCGCCCGCACCGCCTCGTGCAGCTCGTCCGGCAGCGCGCAGGTGGCGGTGGCGAACCGCTGCTGGAACGGCCACCAGCCGCGGGCGACGGCGGAGCCGGAGGCGCCCAGCGCGTGCCAGAACCGCTGCCAGTCCTCGGCGTTGAGCGTCTCGATCTCCACTCGCACACCGTCCGCAGTGGACAGCGGAGGCCGCCCGCCCGCGGGGTGCTGCTCGGCGAAGTCGTCCTCGGCGGTGGCCACCGCGAGGTACTGCTGCACGCTCAGCAGCGCCGCGTGCGCCACCGAGGTGCGCACCGCGTCGACGCGCGCCCCGCGCGCCCGCGCGACCTCGGCGGCCAGCACGCCCTGCGCGGCGAGCACACCGGCCACAGTGGACGCGTAGTCCACCGGAAGCCCCTCCGGGCGGCCGGAAGCGCGGCCGTGGACGTGCATGATGCCGCAGGCGGCCTGCACCGCGGTCTCGTCCGGCAGGTCCAGCCCGAACGGGCCGGGGAAATCGACCTCGCAGCGCACCGCGGGCTCGACGCCGAGCGCGGCCAGCTGCTCGGCGGCGACGGACGCGGCGACCCGCGCGGACAGCGCCGGTGCGCTCATGCCGGGACCTGCCGCGGTTTCCGGCCCTGCACCGAGTACATGACGCTGGAGGACGCGCGGAACTCCGGGTCCAGCAGCAGCTCGCGCAGCTCGGCCAGCTCCGCGTCGGTCATCCCCGCCGACACCAGCTCGTCGCGGAGCTGCTTGGTGTGGTTGGCCAGCAGCTGCAGCTCGGCCGCGCCCGGGTGCCGCGAGGAGAGGTGCGGGCGCACGTCGATGTCCACCAGCCCGGCCGCGTGCAGCTCGCCCGGAACCCGCCGGCCCCAGGCCGGGTCGACGCCCGCCGCGCGCATCACGGAGTCCTTGGTGGCCAGGAACTTCTCGTACAGCAGCGCGCCGCGCTCGTCCGGGGCCAGCAGCAGCGGCTCGTAGGTGGTGTCGAACTCGTCGACCTGCAGCCGGCCGCCCGGCCGCAGCGCGCGCACCAGCCGGGCCAGCACCTGCCTGCGCTCCGGGATGTGGCGCAGCACCAGCCGGGCCAGCACCAGGTCGAACTCGCCCTCGGGCAGCGGGTCGCGGGTCACGTCGTGCTGCACCGACTGCAGGCACGGGTGCGGGTCGAACACCCGCGGGCGCAGGTCGGTGGCCAGCACGGTGCCGCTCGGGGCGACCCGCTCGGCCAGCCAGCGGGCCACGGTGCCGCCGCCCGCGCCGATCTCCAGGCAGCGCCAGCCGTCGCCGACACCGGTCTCCACCAGCCGCTGCACGGTGAGCGGGTCGTGCGCGGCGGCCAGCAGCCGGTGCTGGTCGCCGCTGTGCTCGGCGCCGAACACGTACCGCTCCGGTCCGCTGTGCACGGAGCTCATGTCCACCGCCCGGAGCCGAAGGTCTCCCGCCTGCCGGTGAGCCGGTGCAGCAGCGCCTGCCTGCGCACCTTGCCGGTGCCGGTGCGCGGCACCTCGTCCCAGCCGAGCACCACCGGCTCGGGCAGCGCGGGAAGCCCGGCGCAGGCCTGCCGCCACTCCACGTCGCACAGCGCCGCGTCGCGGGTGATCACGACCGGCAGCGGTGGCTCGTCCTTGCGCGCCAGCAGCACGCACTCCTCGGCGCGCGGCAGGCGCTCCTCCAGCACGTCCTCCAGGGCGAGGCAGCTGTGCTCCGGCAGCCGGTCCACCTCGCGGTCCAGCACCTCCAGCGAGCCGCCCGGCCTGCGGACGCCGATGTCGCCGGTGTTCCACCAGCCGCCGTCCACTTTGGCCGCGAACCGCTCGGGTTCGCCGACGTAGTCCAGGCAGCGCGCCGCGGTCCGCACCAGCACCAGGCCCGGCTCGCCGCGCCGCACCGGCCGGAACGTGTCCGGGTCGACGACCTTCAGCCGGGTCTTGAACGGCACCGGCCGGCCCAGGTCGCGCGGGTTGCCGCTGTCGGTGCGCAGCGAGCGGCGGGTGTGGAAGCGGAACGTCAGCGGGCCCGTCTCGGTCTGCCCCCACCCCTGCATCCACAGTGGACTGCGGTGTTCGCTGGCGCCCAGGAACGCGCGGATCGTCGGCGGGTGCACCGCGTCGTAGGTGCTGATGAACAGCCGGGCGCGGCGGAACGGCTGGTCCACCCGCTCGGTGAGCTTGCGGAACCGCACGTAGGTCGCCGGCAGCGCCTCCACGATCGTCGGCGGGTGCGCGCGCAGCAGCGGGTCGGCCCGGTCCGGGTCGTGGTCGCTGAGCACCACCAGCTCCCGCGGCGCCACGCTCATCGCCACACCGGTCCAGCAGAACGTGCGCCCGTGCGCGTAGGCGCTGACGTTGAGCACGGTGTCGTCGGCGCGCACGCCGATCTTCGGCACCGGGTTGCACTCGAACCGGGCCAGCTGCCCGATGATCGTGCTCGTCGAGTGCACCACCAGCTTCGGCACCCCGGTGGTGCCCGAGGTGTGGTTGATCACCAGCGGCTCGTCGTCGGAGCGGGAGACCGGGCCGGGGGAGGGGCGTCCGCGCAGCTCGTCCACGTGCACCGCGCCCGGGTGCTCCCGGTCCAGCACCACCGTCCGCCGCGCCAGCGACACCAGGTCCACACCGGACTCCCCGGCGGCGGTGAGCACCGAAGAGTCGGTCACCAGCACCGCCGGCTCCAGCCGCTTGAGCAGCGTGCCCAGCGACTCGCCCGGCAGCAGCGCGGACAGCTGCGCCGGCACCGCGCCGATCCGCACCGCCGCGCAGGCCAGCAGGTCGTAGTCCCAGTGGTTGGCCTTGACGATCGCCACCCGCTCGCCGGGGCCGGCCCCGGCCGCGGCCAGCCAGCCCGCGGCGCGGCGCACCAGCTCGGCCAGCTCGTCGGTCTCGTAGGAGGTGCCGTCGTCGGGGGCGATGTCGAACGGGCGGTCCAGGTGGATGCGCGGGGCGCGCCGCCGCTCGGCGGCCTCGTCGAAGAGCACGCCCATGTCGTGCGGTTTCATCCGGTTCCTTTCAGGAGGGGACGGTGCGGGGCCGGCTCACGCGGGTGCGGGCGCGCGCCGCCCGCGCATCCGGCTCAGCGCGCGGGAGGCGGCCAGGGCCCCGGAGCGCACGGCGCCTTCGGAGGCCGGCCGCAACATGACCCAGTCGCCCGCGTAGTCCACGGGCCCGACCGGTCGCTGCATGAACCGCGGCCGGCGGTGCAGCGCCTCCGGGGTGGCCTCCGGCAGGCCGTGGCGGTGCCGGTGCACGAAGCCGTCGCGGTCGGCCGCGGGCAGCTCCGGCAGGTAGCGGGCGGCGGCCTCCACGAGCCGCTCGCGCACCACCTCGTCCGGCGCGTCGATGAGCCCTCGGGTGGTGCGCGCGGCGGGCATGAGCGTCAGCAGGCCCTTCCCGGCCGGGGCGCGGCCCGGGTGCTTGACGTGGTCGAACAGCACCGCCGAGAGCACGTCCTCGGTCACGGCTGGGGTGAGCAGCACGTACGGCGGGTTGTCCGCGGACATCGCCAGCGGCCGGTCGAGCATGCAGCTGACCTTCAGCGCCGGGGCGAAGCTGCACGCGGCCAGGTAGGCCGAGGCGTCCGCGTCCGGGTTCGCGTGCACCCGCGCGGCCTCCGGCGCCGGCACGCACAGCAGCACCGAGCGGGCCCGCACGGTGCCGTCCGAGGTCTCCAGCCGGGCACTGTCCTGTTCGGACACGACCTGGTGCACCGCGGTGCCGGTGCGCACGTCCAGGTCGGCGGCCAGCAGCCGCGCCGGCGTGTCCATCCCGTCCCGGTAGGTGCGCCAGGAGCCCGGTTCGCCCACCGCCAGCAGCAGGCTGATCAGCACCGCCGCGGCGGACCGCTCCGAGCTCCAGCCGAAGAACGTGCCCGCCACCGGCTGCAGCAGGTAGTCGTGCAGGTCGGGGTGGTAGCGGCGGGCGAACTCGGCGATCGTGGTGCCGCGCAGCGGGGAGCGCTCCGGGTGGTCGGTGTCGAACCACGCGCGCCGCCGCCACGCCCACGCCCGGAACCGGGCCAGGTCCAGCCGCGCCCGCGGGGACAGCCCGGCGCCGGTGAGCATCCCGCGCGTCTCGGCCACGCCGGGCCGCACCCGCCCGTCCCGCCAGAGCGCCATCGTGCCGCCGAGCCGCGGCAGGTCGCCGGTGCCGAGCCCGGCCTGCTCGATGAGCCGCCAGGTGGCGCGGTACCCGCTGGGCGAGATCTGCTCGGCGCCGGTGTCGACCAGGTAGCCGTCCCGGCGGAACGTGGCGGTGCGGCCGCCGACGTGCTCGCACGACTCGAACACGCGCACGTCCATCCCGGCCCGCTGCAGCTCCGCGGCCGCGGTCAGCCCGGCCATCCCGGCGCCGACGACGGCGACGTCGAGGTCGGTGCCCGCGCTCACGCCAGACCCACCAGCAGGTTCGCCGCGATGAGCAGGACGACGCTGGTGCGGTGCACCAGGAACCCGGTCTTGCGGGCGCGCATCACGTCCCCGGCCCGGAAGCCCAGGTGGAACTGGCGGGCGCGCAGCGCGGTCGCGGGCAGCATCAGCAGCACGAACCACCACGGCGCGATCCCGGCCGCGGAGGCCACCGCGCCCAGCAGGAACTCGCCCAGCGACAGCCCGGCGATGAACAGCGCGTTCCCGCGCGCGGAGGTCAGCGCCGCCACGGTCGGCCGGCCCACGGCCCGGTCCCCGTCGACGTCGTTGGTGTTCGAGTACACCCCGAACATGAGCACGCCCATGCCGAACAGCACCGACTGCACCGCGAGGAAACCGGAGAACTCCCCGGTGGCCAGCGCGCACGGGGCCAGCACCAGCACCGCGCCGAGCGCCACCAGGTAGGCCTCCTGCAGCCCGTGGTAGCTGAGCTTGAGCCCGTAGGAGTACTGCAGCGCGATCACCCAGGTCAGCGCCATCCCCGCGACCATCCACAGTGGAGCGTGCGGGGCGACCAGCAGCGCACCGGCCCACAGCAGCGCGCCCAGCGGCGCCATCGTCCAGCCGAACCGCAGCGCCTCGGCCTCGGTCAGCGTCCCGGCCACCAGCGGCTTGCGCAGCTTCTTGCGCAGCGGGTCGTCCGGGGAGTAGTTGGTGATGTCGCTGCCGTCGCGGTAGCCGGTCACGTCGTCGAACGCGACCATCGCGACGATCGTGGCGACCTCGCCCAGCAGGAACAGCACCAGCATCGGCACCGTCCCGGGCTGCGCGCTCGACAGCGGCACCAGCACGGCCGAGGCCGCCACGAAGATGCTCAGGTAGTAGTCGTAGACGTCCAGGTTGCCCAGCCGGGCGTAACTGCGGAGCTTGCTCTCGGGCCGCGCCGCGCGGTGCTCGGGAGACGCGGTGTCCAGCGTCATGGTGTGGCCATCTCCTGCTCAGCGGCCCGGGTCGCGTCCGCGAACTCGCACACGGCGTCGGCGACGCGGACCACGTCGGTGTCGGTCAGGTTCGGGTGCACGGGCAGCGCGAGGATCCGCGCGCTGGCCCGCTCGGCGTTCGGCCACCGCTGGTCCGCGGGGGCGTGCGGGGCGAACGCGACCTGCCGCGGCAGCGGCAGCGGGTAGTACACGTGCGAGGCGATGCCGCGCTCGGCGAGGTGGGCGCGCAGCCCGTCGCGGTCGTCGGCCTGCACGCAGTAGACGTAGTAGCAGCGACCGTCCGAACCGGACGGTGGCGGCGCGATGCCGGGCAGCCCCGCGAACCGCCCGGTGTAGTACTCGGCGATCTCGGCGCGGCGGCGCAGCCGCTCGGCGAACCCGGCGTAGCGGTGCAGCTGGAACCCGGCCTGCAGCTCGTCGAAGCGGCTGTTGGTGCCGACGACCTCGTGCACCATCCGCTCCCGCTGCCCGTGGTTGCGCAGCATCCGCACCCGCTCGCCGAGCGCGGCGTCGCGGGTGACCACGGCACCGCCCTCACCGGGCATCCCGAAAGACTTGACCTGCACGAACGAGTACACCCCGGCCTCGCCCCACAGCCCCGCCGGAGTACCGCCGAGCCGGGCGCCCTGCGCGACCGCGGAGTCCTCCACCAGCCGCACCCCGCGCTCGGCGGCGATGGCGCGGAACCGGGGCATGTCGGCCATGACCGAGAACATGTGCGCGGGCATGATCGCCTTGGTGCGGTGGGTGATCAGCCGCTCCACCGCGTCCGGGTCGGCGACCATGGTGCGCGGGTCGACGTCGGCGAACACCGGCGCGGCACCGACCTCCAGCACCGACGAGGCCAGCGGGGCGCAGCCGAACGCCGGCACCACCACCTCGTCCCCGGCGCCGACGTCCATCGCGCGCAGCACCAGGCCGAGCGCGGAGGTGCCGCTGGCGCAGGCGATCACGTCGGCCGCGCCGAGCTCGTCGCGCAGCAGCTGCTCGAACCGCCGGGTGCGCTCGCCGAGGATGAACTTCTGGTCCGGGCCGCGCCCGATCTCCCACAGCAGGTCGAGCAGCACCTGCCGGTCCGCGGTGAACAGGTCGGGCGGGAAGAACGGGATCTCGCTCATCGGCGCTCCAGGCAGAACTCGCGGACCGCGGCGCACACCCGGTCCACTTCGGACAGATCCAGGTCCGGGTACAGCGGCAGCGCCACCGCGCGCCGGGCGGCCGCCTCCGCGTTCGGGAAGTCCCCGGGCGCGTGCCCGAGATCGGCGAAGCACGGCTGCCGGTGCAGCGGGACCGGGTAGTAGACCTCGGTGCCGATGCCGCGCGCGGCCAGGTGCTCGACCAGCTCGTCGCGGCCCTCGACCTCGACGAGGTACACGTAGAACACGCCGTCGGAACCCGGTGCGCCGTCGACGATGCGCGGCAGCGCGACCACGCCCGGCAGGTCCTGCAACCGCTCCCGGTAGGCCGCGGCGAGCTCGGCGCGGCGGGCGATCTCCTCGTCCAGCACCTCCATGCGGGCCAGCAGCACCGCGGCCTGCACGTCGTCCATCTTGCTGTTGGTGCCGACCACCGCGGTCTCGGTCGAGATGCCGGGGAAGTTGTCCAGGGTGCGCCCGAACCGGCCGTGGTGGCGCATCGCCGCGACCACGTCGGCCAGCCGCGGGTCGTCGGTGAGCACCGCGCCCGCATCGCCCAGCGCGCCGAGCGTCTTGGCGGGGAAGAACGACAGCACCCCGCCGAGCCCGTGCAGCCCGGCGTGCACCCCGGCCTGCCGCATCCCGATGCCCTCGGCGCTGTCCTCCAGCACCGTCAGCCCGTGCCGCGCGGCCGCGCGGGACAGCTCGCCCATGTCGGCCATCTGGCAGAACAGGTGCGCCGGCATCAGGAAACGGGTGCCGGCGTCGACGACCCGCTCCACCTCGGCCGGGTCCAGCGCGTAGGTCACCGGGTCGATGTCGGCGAACACCGGCCGGCCCCCGGCCAGCACCACCGCGGTCGCGGTGGCCACGAACGAGTAGGCCGGCACCAGCACGCCGTCCCCGGGCCGCAGCCCGGCCGCGCGCAGCAGCAGCACCAGCGCATCGGTGCCGCTGTTGACGCCGATCGCGTAGCGGGCGCCGGTGTAGTCGGCGAGCCGGCGCTCCAGCGCGGCGACCTGGGCGCCGTGCGAGAACTTGCCGTTGTCGAAGACCTCCTCGACGCGGGCGCTGATCACCGGCCACAGCCGCTCGAACGACCGGGCCTGGGAGAAGAACGGAATGGGCGCGGGAACGGTCTCCGGTTCGGCGACCGCTAATTCCTCCCGGGCCCCGGCGGAATCCGCGCCGCGGGACACGATTGACCACGCTCCTGGAAAACTGGGTTCGAGCTTGTGCGGGGTGCCGTTGCCGACGCGCGCCGGCTGCGCGCGGAACCGGCCGGAACCGCTCGGGGGAGCCGGTCGGTGGCGCGTCGCAGAACGCGGTGTGCGTCGCAGTCGTCGAACGCGATGTCGGTCGACCAACGCGATGCCGGTCGAACGCCGCGGTCGGACGAGCGCGAGGTCGGTCGGCCGCAGCGCCGGGGAAACCGGCGCCGATCGGACGCGGCTCGGCCGAGAACGCGGTGTTCCGTCGAACGCGAAGGCGAAGGACATCCGGATCGATCTTCGGTCGCCGAAACTAGCCGACCGCCGGGCGGCGTCGAAAGCTCGGCCGCCGGGAACCCGCAACTTTCACCCTTTCCGGTGATCAAAAGGGGAACGGGTCCGCACCCGCGCGCCGTGCCGGAAATGCGAATCGGTAGTGTGCCTCGCGGACCGACCCAAGTGCAGGTGAAAACGCATTTCACGCGCCGGGCCGGCGGCCGTCCGAAATGGACGAACTCGGAAAGCGTTTCCGCGGAATGGGAGACGACGGAGCACGATGCTGCACACACTCGTGGTCGGACTCGGCCGCGCCGGAGCCGGCCTGCACCTGCGGGCGCTGGCCAAGGCCCGGGACGCCGACGGCGACCTGTTCGGTCCGGTGCTCGGCTGCGACCCGGACCCCGCGGCCCGCGCGGCCCAGCGCGGCATCACCACCGCCGCCTCGCTGCGCGAAGCCGCGGAACTGGCCGATCCCGCGGAGGCGGTGGTGCACCTGTGCACCCCGCCGGCGGACCGCTACCGGCAGCTGACCGAGCTGGCCGGGCTCGGCTACCGGCGGTTCGTGGTGGAGAAGCCGGTCGCGGTGGATCTGGCCGAATACTCCCGGATCGCCGCGCTGCGGGCCCGGTTCGGGCTGGACATCGCCGTCGTCGCGCACTGGCTGGATTCCGAGCTGGTCGAGCGGATGACCCGGCTGGCCGCCGACGGCGTGCGCGGGCCGCTGCGCGCGATCACCTTCGACCAGCACAAGCCGCGGTTCCAGCGCTCCCGCGGGCCGGGGCACCCCACCGCGTTCGACGTGGAGCTGCCGCACTCGCTGGGCGTGGTGCTGCGGCTGGCCGGCCCGGCCGAACTCGTCGACGCCGAGTGCGCCGACCTGCGCTGCGGCGGGCAGGTCGTCCCGCGGATGGGCGGGGCGCGGATGGTGCTGCGGCACCGCGGCGGCGTGGTCAGCGAGCTGCGCTCGGACCTGACCGCGCCGGTGCGGCAGCGGCAGGTCCGGCTGGAGTTCGAGCACGGCCGGATCACCGGGCACTTCCCGCTCAGCGAGCACGACCACCACGCCCAGCTGGTCGTCGACGACGGGCTGCCGGAGGTCTTCGCCGACGACGCGCTGACCCGGTTCGTCCGCCGCGCGCACCGGCACTTCGCCACCGGCGGCGGCGCGCACGGCACGTTCGAGCTGCACGGCGAGGTGGTGGAGCTGACCGGGGCGGCCAAGCAGCACTGCCGCCCGGTCGACCGGCCGGTGCGCGAGGTGCACCGCGCACCGGCGCTGCGCCGTCCCGTTCCGGAGCGGTACGGCGCGTGAGAACACACCGGGAAGGAGTCGGGGGATGACGCTGCAGCCCAACGCGCCGGAGTCGAACGAACCGGGGCCCCGCGAACCGGGACCCAACGTGCTGGCGGGCATCGGCGACGAGGCCGCGGTCGAGCTGACCGGGCAACTGGCCGCGCTGGACCGGCTCGGCTGGTCCGCCGTGGAACTGCGCACTGTGGACGGTCGCGCGCTGGCGGACCTGGACGACGAGCACTTCGCGCAGGTGCGCGCGCAGGTCGAGCGCGCCGGGCTGCAGGTGGTCGGGCTGGCCTCGCGGATCGGCAACTGGGCGCGGCCGATCACCGCGCCGCTGGACGACGACCTGCGCGAGCTGGAGGTGCTGGCCGCGCGCGGCGCCGAGCTCGGCTGCCGCGCGCTGCGGGTGATGTCCTACCCGAACGACGGGCTCGCCGAGCCCGAGTGGCAGCGGCGCGTGCTGGACCGGATGCGGCGGCTGGCCGCCCGGGCCGCCGAGCTCGACGTGGTGCTGCTGCACGAGAACTGCGCCGGCTGGGCCGGATCCGACGCGGACCGGATGCTGCGGCTGGTCGAGGAGTGCGGGCCGTCGCTGCGGCTGCTGTTCGACACCGGCAACGGCATCGAGCACGGCTACGACGCCGCCGACCTGCTCGCCGGGATCCTGCCGCACGTGGCGCACGTGCACGTCAAGGACGCCGTCGGCGACGCCGACGACGCGACCTACGTGCTGCCCGGCAGCGGCCGGGCCGGAGTGCCGGAATGCCTGCGGATGCTGCGGGAATCCGGCTACACCGGCCCGCTGTCCATCGAGCCGCACCTGTCGGCCCGCCCGCACGACGGGATCAGCGCCGGCGAGTCCGCCGCGGAGCGGTTCGTGCAGGCCGGGCGCATCCTCGAACGGCTGCTGACGCAGGCGGCGCTGGTCGGCGAGCCCGCATGATCACCACCGCCGACCGCGACCTGCTGCTGCACCTGCTGCGCACGCCCACCGTCAACCCGCTGGAAGCCGCCGAGACCGGCGAACCCAGCGACATCATCGCTGCGCAGCACGCCTACGCCGACGCCGCCGCCGAACTCGGGATGCAGGTGGTGCACCACGCCGCCCCGCCGCCCAGCGCGCTGCTGCGCGAGGACGTGCCGAGCGCGGTGCGCGAAGCGGCCTTCGCCGACGACGAGTTCCGCACCGCGCAGCCGAGCCTGGTGCTGCGGCTCGGCCCGCAGCTGCCGCGCGACCGCACCCTGATGTTCAACGTGCACCTCGACACCGTGGCCGGCCTGGAACCCGTCGGCTTCGACGGCGAGCGGTTCACCGGCCGCGGCGCCATCGACGCCAAGGGCCCGGCCGTGGCGCTGCTGGCCGGCATCCGCGAAGCGGTGCGCGCCGAGCCCGCCCTCGGCCGCGACCTCTCCGTGCTGGTGCAGGCCGTCGCCGGGGAAGAGGGCGGCGCGATGGGCGCCTACGGCACACGGCCGCTGGTGGAGTCCGGATTCGTGGGGCGGCTCAACGTCTTCTGCGAACCGACCGGGCTGCGCTCGCTGACCCGCGCCACCGCCTCGGCCACCGCCGAGCTGCGGGTGCGCGGCACCGGCTCCATCGACGACCGGCCGGACGCCGGGCACAACGCCGCGGTGCTGCTGGGCTTCCTCGCCCAGCACCTGGCCCGCGAGCTCGACCCGGCCGACCGGCCCGGGCGGTTGTGCGTGGCCGGGCTGCACACCGGCGAGCTGCACAACCGCGTCTACGGCAGCGGGAAGCTGCTGCTGAACCTCTCGTACGCGAGCTCCGCGGAAGGCGCCGAAGCGGCCCGCGCGCTGGCCGACTCCGTGCAGACCGGGCTCAAGGAGTTCACCGAGACCTTCGGCGGCACCCGGGAATTCGCCCGCACCGCCGCCGACGCCGCCGAGATCACCGAACTGCGGTGGCGGAAACGAGGACTGCCCGCGCTGCGCGGCTGCGACGCGCGGGCCGAAGCGCTGCTCGACCGCGCCGGGATCGCCCGCTGGCCCGCCGACGAACCCGCGTTCACCTGCGACGCCATCTGGATGGACGGCGTCGCCGACACCGCGGTGCTCGGCCCCGGCACGCTGGCGGGCAACAACGCGCACGCCGAGGGCGAGTTCGCCGAGCTCGGCGAACTGCACGACTTCGCGGCCGCGGTCGCGGCGCTGCTGACCGGATTCGCCGACGAGCACCGGACCACCGGTGCCGGAAAGGGGGAGGCACGATGAGCGTGCTCGCGCGCAGCGCGGTGCGACGCGTCCCCGTCGACCACCAGGACCTGCTCGACTTCACCACCAGCCTGTTCGCCCACCGCGGGGTGCCGGCGCAGCGGGCCGAGCTCGCCGCGCACGCGGTGCTGCACGGCGACCTGTGCGGCTACGAGTCGCACGGCACGTTCAACCTGCCCCGGCTGTACCTGCCGCAGCTGGACAACGGCCGCATCGACGCCACCGCCGAGCCGCGCACGCTGATCGACCTCGGCGCCTGCGCGGTCGTGGACCACCAGCGCGCGCTCGGGCTGTGGGCGGCGGCCGAGGCGATGGACTCGGCCGCCGACCGGGCCGCCGCGCACGGCATCGGCATGGTCTCGGTGCGCGGCGGCACGCACTTCGGCTGCGCCGGGTTCCACGCGGCCCGCGCCGCCGAGCGCGGCATGATCGGCGTCGTGGCCGCCAACTGCGGGCAGCAGAGCATCGCCCGGCCGCCGCTGGGCGCGCTGAGCATGCTCGGCACCAACCCGATCAGCGTCGCCGCCCCCGCCCTGCCCGGCCACCCCTTCGTGCTGGACATGAGCACCACGGTGGTGCCGACCGGCAAGGTGCGGCTGGCCGCCGCCGAGGGCGAGCCGATCCCGCCGGGCTGGCTCGTCGACGACGACGGCGAACCGGTCACCGACCCCGCCGAGTTCGACCTCGGGCGCGCGCACCTGCGCTGGCTCGGCGGCGACCCGGAAACCGGCGCGCACAAGGGGTTCGGGCTCGGCCTCGTCGTCGAGCTGCTGTCGGCGGCGCTGTCCGGCGCCGGCGTCGGGCCCAACCCGGCGGCGCTGTCCGGCGAGGGCGGCAGCTCCGACGACATCGGGTTCTTCGTGCTCGCGATCGCCCCCGAGGTGCTGCGCCCGCACGAGGACTTCCCCGGCGATGCTCGCGGCCTGTTCACCACGCTCGTGGAATGCCCGCCGCTGGGCGACGAACCGGTCCGCTACCCGGGCTGGTACGAGGCCGAACGCGCCCGCCAGCGGCGCCTCGCCGGCGTGCCGGTCCCGCAGGTCGCGCACCGCGAACTCGTCGAGCTCGGCCTGACCACGCGGGGAGTGCGGCCGTGACCGCCCGGCGCATCGGGCTGGTCGGGCTCGGCACCATCTCCCGCTACTACCTGCGCGCCATCGAACGCTCCCCGGACTGGGAGCTGGCCGGGGTGTGCGACGTGCGCGCGGCCGCGCTCGGCCCGCACCTGTCCCGCGCCACCGGCTACCTGGACCACCGCGACATGTTCCAGACCGCCGACCTGGACGCCGTGGTCATCACCGCCCCCAACGACGCGCACGCACTGGTGTGCCGGGACGCGCTGCGCGCGGGAGTGCCGGTGTGCGTGGAGAAACCGCTCGCGGTCACCCTCGAGGAAGGGCGGGCGCTGGCCAACGCCGCCGCAGGCGGGCCGGTGCTGTTCACCGCGTTCCACCGCCGCTACAACGACAACGTGCTCGCGCTGGCCGAACGCGCCCGCGGCCGCGGCCGCATCGAGTCGATCACCGTCCGCTACCTGGAGCGCATCGAGGAGCACCTCGGCGGCGACACCTGGTACCTGGACCCGGTGCGCTGCGGCGGCGGCTGCGTCGCCGACAACGGGCCGAACGCGTTCGACCTGGTGCGCCTGTTCCTCGGCGAGGTCGAGGTGCGGGACGCGGCGATCACCCGCGACTCCAGCGGCGCCGACCGGCAGGCCGTGGTGCGGCTGCGCTCGGCCACCGGGGTGCCGGCCACGGTCGCGCTGGACTGGTCGCACCCGGGTGAGACGAAGGACGTGGAGATCGAGTTCGCCGACGGCGGCGTGCTGCGCGCCGACATGCTCGCCGGGCACGAGGGGTTCAAGACCTCGCTGTGGCACGAGTACGAGGGCATCCTCGCCGCCTTCGGCGCGGCCCTGGACGGCGCGCACGTCGACGGCGGACTGGCCGCGCTGGAACTGGTCACCGACACCTACCGCGCGGAACGGGCCGACACCGGCCCGCTGGAACCGGGAGCACGAGCGGGCACCGCGGTGCCCGGGACGGAACGGAGCAGATGAACCCGCACGAAGACGGCCCCAAGCGGGCGCTGCGCGCGACGCTGGTGAAGGTGCTGGTGCATCGGCGCACCGACCGCGGCATGACCCTCGAACCGCACGCCAGCCGGTGCGTGCGCCGCGGGGAGGTGCACGAGCTGGTCAGCACCGACCACCACGAGGTCGAGCCGGGCGCGCGGATCGACCGCGTCGGCTTCCTCGGCTTCGCCGAGTTCGGCTGCGCCGGGGTGCTGGACCGCGGCGACGAGATCTGGATCGGTGACCGGCTGGTCGGGACGGTGCACGGCTTCGACGCCTGCCACTTCCCGAACCACTACAACATCCTGCTGCGCACCGAGGAGGTGGTCACCGGCGCGGATCTGCAGCTGCGCCCGGAGACGCCGATCGCGTTCCAGCAGATGCGGGCCCACAGCTTCGCCTGAGCCGTGCTCGCCGCGGACGGCGGTGCCGGTCGGTGCACGTCGCGTGCGCCGACCGGCACCGCTTTTTTTCGCGCCCGCGTTTTTTCCGGGACCGCCCCGCCTTTCGGGCGCCTTTCGAGACCGGCCCCGCCTCTCGGGAGCAACCCCGTCTTTCGGGAGCAACCCCGTCTTTCGGAAGCAACCCCGTCTTTCGGGAGCAGCCCCGTCTTTCGGGACCACTCCAACTTTTCGAGATCATCCCCAGCTTTTCGAGATCATCACCGCATTTCGCGTTGTGCGGCGGCCGATCCCCGGCGCATGAAAAAAGCCGCCACCCGAAGGTGGCGGCAGGCACATCGGCGTCCCGGTGCGCGGAGAACGGCCGGCGACCCCGTCCCGAGCTGAGAGGTCGCCGGCCGTCCGGAACACGCTCCGCGGGGCTCAGCCCAGCAGCTCGACGTCCAGCTCGCCGAAGTGGAACGCCCGCACGGCGGCCAGCAGCTCGTCCACGGAGAGCTCGCCGTTGCCGTTGGTGTCCACCTTCTGGAAGGCGTCGCCGGCCTGCGAGCGGTCCACGCCGATCGCGGTCAGCCAGGTGGCGAACTCCTCGCCGTTGATCTGCCCGTCGGCGTTCTTGTCGCACAGGCCGACGATGCCGCGCATCACCGGGCCGAGCACGCCGTTGAACGCCGCCTCGCCGTCCTCGAACATCAGCTTGTTCGCGACCCGGGTGAAGTCCTGCTCGGACAGCGAGCCGGCCGGGCCCACGCCGGCGTCCTCGGCGAGGTGGTCGAACATGGCGGTGAACGCGTCGCGCAGCTGCTGCGCCGCCGGGGACGAGGTGCTCTGGCCGAGCGCCTGGGCGATCTTCTCGGCCTCCTGGGCGAAGTCCGAGCGCTCCAGGCTGCCGCTGCCGTCGGCGTCCCACTTGGCGAACCGCTTGCGCAGCCGCTCCTCGGCGATGGCCGTGGTCATGGCCGTCTCCTCTCTGTATGTCCACAGTGCACATTGCTCGGCCGGGAATCCCGGCCGCCCGTGCAGGAATTGGGGGGCAACCCCCGCACGAGCTCTTCCTCCACCGGGTGCGGTGCACCCGGGGAAGCCTTCACAGCAGGGTCACTCCGGCCCCTGCCGTCTTGCCCCTGGTGTCCAGCAGCAGGCAGCCCGACGAGGCCAGCTGCACCAGGTCGTAGCTGCGGTGGTCCTGCATGAGGATCACCAGGTCCGCGGCCCGCAGTTCCGGCTGCAGCGCGGTGACCCGCGGCAGCAGCGCGCCGTCCACGTCGAACTCGGTCACCAGCGGGTCGTGGAAGTACACGTCCGCACCCCGGGACAGCAGCCCCCGCGCCACCGGCAGCGCCGGGGATTCGCGGGTGTCGGCCACGTCCGGCTTGTAGGCCACCCCCAGCAGCAGCACCCGCGCCGCGGCCAGGCGCCTGCCCTGCCCGGACAGCAGCGCGGCGGCGCGATCCACCACGTGCTCCGGCATCCGCTCGTTGACCGCGCGGGCGGAGGTCAGCGTGCTGAACGCGAAGCCCTCCGCGCTGGCCTTGCTCTCCAGGTACCGCGGGTCGACCGGGATGCAGTGCCCGCCCACGCCCGGTCCGGGTTGGAACGGGGCGAAGCCGAACGGTTTCGTGGCCGCGCAGTGCAGCACGTCCCACACGTCGATGCCGACCTGGTCGCAGAACAGCGCGACCTCGTTGACCAGCGCGATGTTGACGTAGCGGTAGCTGTTCTCCAGCAGCTTGGCCATCTCGGCCTCGCGGGTGCCGCGGGAGACCACCAGCGAGTCCACGAACCGGCTGTAGAAGGCCACGCCGTGCTTGGCGCACAGCGGGGTGCACCCGCTGACCACCTTCGGGGTGTTGCGCATCCCGAAGCTGGGGTTGCCGGGGTCGATCCGCTCCGGGGAGTAGACCAGGTGGAAGTCGGCCCCGGCCTGCAGCCCGCTGCGCTGCTCCAGGATCGGGCGCACGACCTCCTCGGTGGTGCCCGGGTAGCTGGTGGACTCCAGCACGACGAGCGTGCCGGGCCGCAGCCGGCCCGCGACCGTGCGCGCGGCGGTGCGCACCGCGGTCAGGTCCGGCTCGCCGGTGCTGGTCAGCCCGGTCGGCACGCACAGCACCACGGTGTCGGCGGTGCCGAGCACCGCGGCGTCGGTGGTGGCGGTGAACCCGGCGGCGACCATTCCGGCGACCACCTCGTGCGGCACGTCGCCGACGTGCGAGGTGCCCGCGTTCAACCCGGCCACGACCTCGGGGCTGACGTCCAGCCCGGCGGTGCGCACGCCCGCCTCGCAGGCGCGCGCGGCCAGCGGAAGTCCGACGTAGCCGAGGCCGACCACGACCAGTTCCGGCATCGGGGCCGACTCCTCCTCAGGTCCTATGTGGACCGAACGCTCGGTCACGCGGAGAAGCTGCCCGCGGCGGGCGGAACGTGCGAGCCGTGCCCGGGCTGCACGGTCAGGCTCGGGGTCAGGCAGAACGGGTCGCCGTAGATCCGCACCGGCTCGTCGGTCTGGTTGGCCAGCACGTGCGAGCCCGGGGGCAGCTGGTGGCAGCCGGACGGGTTCTCGAAGGTCTTCAGCGACTGCAGCTCGGTCTGGAACACCGTCACCTGCTCGGTCGGGGCGGCGGCAGCGGTGCCGGGCACCGCGGCCAGCGCGCCCGCGGCCAGCACCAGGCCTGCGGTCCTGGCAAGGCGCATTGTTGTCTCCTCTCGGCGGGCGGCCCGGAACGGCCGCGCTCTGTCGGCGAATCGAATCCGCATTGGTGCGAACTCGTGCGGACCGCGTGCGGCACACGTGAGCCACACGCATTCGGGACCGCATCGGGCCCGATCCGCGGAGCGATGGAATTCGAGGGATTCCGGACCGGACGACTGCGTTCGCCGGTCGGTGCCGATCTGAACCGTAGCAGCGGGACGAACCCGCCCCCGAGCTGTCAGATTTCTGTCCAATAAGGACTTTCCGGCGGCGATGACCAGCGGTTCATCCGGAATCAGGCCCCTCGCGGCGGGGCGTGCCGGAGGTGCTCGCTAGCCTGTTCAAGGTCAAGTCCACCCTATTAAGTGAATCTTGGTTTCGAGTTCGGATCCGCCTCTCCTGCCTGCGCCCCGAAAGGGGTACGGTCACCGAGGCCGAACCGGGACCGAGCAGCTCCCGGGGCGTGCGTTGTCCCGCTCGAAGTCGGAACGGAAAACCGTTGATCCTGCTGCCTTTTCCCGCGAGGGGTCGTGCTGTCCGGGCCCGTTCCCGCGGTTCCGCGCGGTTTGTGCGGAGGGTTGTCCTGCCGGGTGATCGCGCTGCACGATCAGGGGAGGACCTGGGCCGGTCGAGGGCGTTCTGCCGCCGGGTGCGCACCGGCGGACCGCCGGGGTCGGCCGGGTCCTCGCGGGACCGCGCGGCGCGCGGCGGCCGGGCCCCCGCGCCACCGCGGCCGGGGACCTGATCGGATTCCCGCGTTCCGCGCGATCGCAGCGCGGCCGGAGGTTTCGAGGGCGGCCGGAGGCATTGAGGCGAGAAAGGCCAGTTCCATGATGAACGCTGTCATCAGCGAGCGACTCAAGACGCGCTTCGACAGGTGGGACGTCACCGGCAAAGGCGTCGTGCTGCGGTCGGATTTCGAGCAGGAGGCCGACCGCATCGTGCGCGCGTTCGGCCGCGGCACCACCTCGCCGGCGGCGCGCAACCTGCGCAGCGCGCTGTGCTGGATGTTCGACGTGGTGGCCGGGGAATCCGGGGCGAGACCGGACGGTTCGGTCAACGAGGAGCAGTTCCGCGAGGTCTGCGTGAACCTCATCTTCGAGCACGGCGAGGCGGCGTTCAACCGGCTGCTGACCCCGGTGCTCAGCGGCGTCATAGGTCTCTGCGAGAAGCGCGAGGAAGGCCGCATCAACCGCACCGAGTTCGCCACCTGGCTGTCCGCGCTCGGCATGAGCATGGCCGACGGGCTGGCGGCCTTCGACAAGATCGACTGCTACGACCGCGGCGAGCTGTCCCTGGCCGAGATGCTGCAGGCGGTGCGCGACTACCACTACGGCCGGTTGGACATCGAGCTCATCCGCACCTGAACCGGCCCGCTCTCCCGCTGCGGCCCGGTCCTCCTGCAGCCACCCGGTGCTGCGCGGCCACCCGGTGCTGGGCGGCCGCCCGTGCGCCGGCAGCAGCCCGGTCTCTCCTGGGGGGACCGGTCTCTCGCGGGGTGCCCGGTCTTTCGCGCGTGCTCAGCCGTTCGCGGCCGCCGGGCGCTAGCGGCGCAGCCCGTCGAAGGCGAGCGCGGCGACCGCGTCGGCCAGTTCCGCCGCCGACAGCCCGGAATCCGGCCGGTACCACTCGATCACCGAGTTGACCATGCCGAACAGCAGCCGGGTGGTCAGCGCGGGATCGACGTCCGGGCGCAGGGCGCCGTCGGCGGCCGCGGCGGCGACGAGCTCGGCCAGGTAGGCGTCGATCTCGCGGCGCCGCGCCAGCGCCTGCCGCTCGACGGCGCTGTTGCCCCGCACCCGCAGCAGCACGGTCACGAACGGCTGCTCGGCGACCAGCACCTCCACGCTGCGGCGCAGCACGTGCTGCAGCCGGTCGATCGCCGGTCCGCGCTGCGATTCCGGTTCGCCGGCGACGGCCAGCAGCGCGTCCAGCGCGCGGTCGACGGTGCGCCGCAGCAGCTCCTCCTTGCCGGAGACGTGGTGGTAGATCGCGGACTTGGTGATCCCGAGCCGACCGGCCAGCAGCTCCATGCTGGTGCCGTCGTAGCCGCGCTCGTGGAACACCTCGGCGGCGGTGCGCAGCACCGCGTCCGCGTCGTAGCCGGGCCGGCCGCGCGCGGGCACGGCTCAGCCGTCCCGCCGGTCCAGCACCCGGTGCAGCTTGCCGACCGAGCGCTCCAGGCTGCCGGGGTCGACCACGAGCACCTCGGCGGTGACGCCGACGGCCTCCTTGATCGCGGTGGTGAGCAGCTCGGGCGCGGCGGCGCGCTGGGCGGGCGTGGTGGTCTCGTCGGCCTCCACGCGCACGGTCATCCGGTCCATCCGGCCCTCGCGGGTCAGGGTGATCTGGAAGTGCGGGGACAGGCCCTCGGCGCGCAGCACGACCTCCTCGATCTGGGTGGGGAAGACGTTGACCCCGCGCAGGATGATCAGGTCGTCGCTGCGGCCGGTGACCTTCTCCATCCGCCGCAGGTTCGGCCGGGCGGTGCCGGGCAGCAGCCGGGTGAGGTCGCGGGTGCGGTACCGGATGATCGGCAGCGCCTCCTTGGTCAGCGAGGTGAACAGCAGCTCGCCGCGCTCGCCGCCGGGCAGCGGATCGCCCAGCACCGGGTCGATCACCTCGGGGTAGAAGTGGTCCTCCCAGATGTGCAGCCCGTCCTTGGTGGCGGCGAACTCCTGCGCCACGCCGGGTCCCATCACTTCGGACAGCCCGTAGATGTCGACGGCGTCGATGCCGGCGGTCTCCTCGATCTCGCGGCGCATGTCCTCGGTCCACGGTTCGGCGCCGAAGATGCCGACCCGCAGCGAGGTCTCGCGCGGATCCACGCCCTGGCGCCGGAATTCGTCGATGAGCGCGAGCATGTAGGACGGCGTGACCATGATGATCTCGGGCTGGAAGTCGCGGATGATCCGCACCTGCCGGGCGGTCATGCCGCCGGAGGCGGGCACCACCGCGCAGCCGAGCCGCTCGGCCCCGCCGTGCGCGCCGAGCCCGCCGGTGAACAGCCCGTACCCGTAGGACACGTGCACCATGTGCCCCGGCCGCCCGCCCGCGGCGCGGATGGAGCGGGCCACGACCTCCGACCACACGTCGAGGTCGTGCGCGGTGTAGCCGACGACGGTCGGTTGCCCGGTGGTGCCGCTGGAGGCGTGCACCCGGCGGATCTGCTCGCGCGGCACGGCGAACATGCCGAACGGGTAGTTCTCGCGCAGGTCGTCCTTGGTGGTGACGGGGAAGTGCGCCAGGTCGGCGAGGCTGCGGCAGTCGTCCGGGTGCACCCCGGCGGCGTCGAACTTCGCGCGGTAGAACGGCACGTTGGCGTAGGCGTGGTGCAGCGTCCACCGCAGCCGCTGCAGCTGGAGCGCGGCGAACTCGTCGGCGCCGAGGTGCTCGGCGGGGTCGAGGTCGGTGCCGTGCGCCGTGCCGGCCTGCGGTGCGGCGGGCTGTGATTCGGGGGCGGGATGCGACGTCGTTGTCGTGCTCATGCCGGGTTCCTCCCCTGGCGGGCCGGTGGTTCGGTCAGGACCGCAGAGCGCGGCTGCGGCCCCGGAATTCGGCGATCACCTCGTCGTCCGGGCCGGGCCCGCGGCGGACGGTGACGTCGTAGATGCCGCTGCGGCCGTACCGGGTGCGTTCGACGGCCTCGGCGTGCAGCTGCTCGCCCTCGTAGGCCGAGGCGGTGAACGAGATCTCCGCGCCGGCCGCGACGGTCACCGGCCCGCGGCTGTTGCACGCGCAGGCGAACGCCGTGTCGGCGAGCAGGAACACGTAGCCGCCGTGCGCCATCCCGTGCCCGTTGACCATCGCCGGGGTGACGGTCATGCGGACCGCGGCGCGGCCGTCGGCGGCGGAGTCGACCTCGATGCCGAGCGCCTTGGTGGCGTGGTCCCCGGCGAGCATCGCCCGGGTGGATTCCGCTACCGGTTCCGCGTCCACAGTCCCACCAGCCCTCGTCCGCGCAGCCTTGCGCGCTGACCGAACAGTCGGTTATTAATTGCAGTGTTGGCCGCGGCGGTCGCGATGTCAACCCGCTGCACCGAGCCGGTTTTTCCGGGCAGGGCACCGAGTTCGCACGCGGCCTGCGCGATTCTCGGATGCGGACGGAGGGTTCGCGGTGGACGGCAGGCCGGAGCGCGTCGGCGTCATCGGCGGCGGGCGCATGGGCGCGGGCATCGCGCAGGTGTTCCTCGTGCTCGGCAGCGAGGTGCACGTGGTGGAAAGCGATCCGCAGGAGTGCGAGGCCGCGCGCTCGCGGGTGCGCGACGGGCTGGACGGCGCGGTGCGCCGCGGCAAGCTCGACGAGGACCCGGAGCAGGTGCTGGCCCGGCTGCGCACCGCGACCGATCCCGCGCAGCTGCCCGGGAACGCCGAGCTCGTGGTCGAGGCGGTACCGGAGCGCCCGGAGCTGAAGCTCGAAGTGCTCGCCGCCGCGGAGAAGGCCGTCTCCGAGAGCACCGTGCTCGCCAGCAACACCAGTTCGCTGTCCATCGGCGAGCTCGCGAGCGCGCTGCGCCGCCCGCAGCGGTTCTGCGGAATGCACTTCTTCAACCCGGTCCCGGCCTCCAAGCTGGTGGAGGTCGTCGTCGCGCCGGAGACCGACCGCGCCGTGGTCGACACCGCCTGCGGGTGGGTGCGCGCGCTCGGGCGCACCGACGTGGTCGTGCGCGACTCGCCGGGGTTCGCCACCAGCCGGCTCGGCGTCGCCCTCGGGCTGGAGGCGATCCGGATGCTGGAGGAGGACGTCGCCGACGCGGCCTCCATCGACACCGCCGTGGAGCTCGGCTACCGGCACCCGATGGGGCCGCTGCGCTCCACCGACCTGGTCGGGCTGGACGTGCGGCTGGCGGTGGCCGACTACCTGCACGGCCGGCTCGGCGAGCGGTTCGCGCCCCCGGCGCTGCTGCGCGCGAAGGTCGAGCGCGGCGAACTCGGCCGCAAGACCGGGCAGGGCTTCTACACCTGGGACGACTGAACGCCCACACCTATCGGCCGCGGACGGCGGCCGGCGAGGAGGATTCCGGCATGAGCGCGCTGCCCAGCTACGTGCAAGGCCGCTGGCAGACCCCGGACGGCGACGGCACCCCCGTCGCCGACGCGGTCACCGGCGAGGAGGTCGCCCGGATCTCCACCGACGGCATCGACATGGGCGCCGCGCTGGAGCACGCGCGCTCGGTCGGCGGGCCCGCGCTGCGGGCGCTGACGTTCCACCAGCGGGCCGCGCTGCTGAAGTCGCTGGCCTCGCACCTGCGCGAGCACCGCGAGGAGCTCTACGCGCTGTCCGCGCGCACCGGCGCCACGCTCGGCGACTCGAAGTTCGACATCGACGGCGGCATCGGCGTGCTGTTCAGCTTCTCCAGCAAGGGCCGCCGCGAGCTGCCGAACTCCACCGTGCACGTGGACGGCCCGCCCGAACCGCTCGGCAAGGCGGGCGCGTTCCTCGGTCAGCACGTGCACACCCCGCTGCGCGGGGCGGCGGTGCAGATCAACGCGTTCAACTTCCCGGTGTGGGGCCCGCTGGAGAAGCTCGCGCCCGCGTTCCTGGCCGGGGTGCCGAGCGTGATCAAACCGGCCGGCCAGACCGCCTACCTCACGCACCGGCTCGTCGAGCTGATCGTGGCGTCCGGACTGCTGCCGGAGGGCGCGATCTCGCTGCTGTGCGGGCAGGCCGGGGATCTGCTGGACCACCTCGGCGACCAGGACCTGCTGTCGTTCACCGGCTCGGCCTCCACCGCGCAGCGGCTGCGCGCGCACCCGGCGGTGGTGGCGAACTCGGTGCGGTTCAACGCCGAGGCGGACTCGCTGAACTGCTCGGTGCTCGGGCCGGACGCGAAGCCGGACACCCCCGAGTTCGCCCTCTACGTCAAGCAGCTGGTCACCGAGATGACGGTGAAGGCGGGGCAGAAGTGCACCGCGATCCGCCGCGCGCTGGTGCCGGCGGAGCTGGTCGACGACGTGGTGGCCGCCGCCCGCGACCGGCTCGCGCAGATCGCCGTGGGCGCGCCGGGTGCGGAGGGCGTGAAGATGGGCGCGCTGGCGAGCCTGGAGCAGCGCGAGGAGGTGCGCCGCTCGCTGAAGGCGCTGCAGGCCGCCGGGCGCGCGGTCTACGGCGGCCCGGACGAGGTGCAACCGGTCGGCGCCGACGCCGAGCGCGGCGCGTTCCTCTCGCCGATCCTGCTGCGCTGCGACGACCCGGACCGCCCGGAGCCGCACGAGGTGGAGGCGTTCGGCCCGGTCAGCACGATCCTGCCGTACGAGGGCGCCGAGCACGCCGTCGAGCTGGCCCACCGCGGCCGGGGCAGCCTGGTCGGCTCGGTGGTCACCGCCGACGCGGACTTCGCCACGCAGGTGGTGCTCGGCGCGGCCGCCCGGCACGGCCGGATGCTGGTGCTCAACCGGCGCGACGCCGAGGAGTCCACCGGGCACGGCTCCCCGCTGCCGCAGCTCGTGCACGGCGGCCCGGGCCGCGCCGGCGGCGGTGAGGAGATGGGCGGCATCCGCGGCGTGCTGCACCACATGCAGCGCACCGCGGTCCAAGGCGATCCCGAGACGCTGACCGCGATCACCGGCCAGTGGACGCCCGGGGCGCCCCGCACCGAGACCCCCGAGCACCCGTTCCGCAAGCACCTGGAGGACCTGCGCCCCGGCGACACCGTGGTCGCGGGCCCGCGCGCGGTGACCCTGGCCGACGTCGAGCACTTCGCGGAGTTCACCGGCGACACCTTCTACGCGCACACCGACGAGGAGGCCGCCCGCGCGAACCCGTTCTTCGAGGGCCGGGTCGCGCACGGCTACCTGGTGGTCTCGCTGGCGGCGGGGCTGTTCGTCTCGCCGGAGCCGGGGCCGGTGCTGGCCAACTACGGGCTGGAGAACCTGCGGTTCCTGACCCCGACCTACCCGGGGGACGAGATCACCGTGACGCTCACGGCCAAGCAGATCACCCCGCGGCAGGGCGCCGAGCACGGCGAGGTCCGCTGGGACGCCGACGTGACCAACCAGCGCGGCGAGTCGGTGGCCAAGTACGACGTGCTGACCCTGGTCGCCAAGCGCGGCTGAGGGGCCGGCGCGGGCCGCTGGCGGGCCCTTGCGCCCGCGCAGCGGCCTGCGCGACACTCATTACTGACCGAACGGTCGGCCCGGAAGGGCTGCGCGGACCGCGCCGGCCGGCGAACACGGGAGGAGGTGGCCGCGGTGCCCACCGCCGACGAACAGCGGCTGCACGAGCACTTCGACGCCACGATCGACCGCGACCAGCGGGTCGAACCGCGCGACTGGATGCCGGAGGGCTACCGCGGCACGCTCGTGCGCCAGGTCGCCCAGCACGCGCACTCGGAGATCATCGGGATGCAGCCGGAAGGCGCCTGGATCGGCCGCGCGCCCTCGCTGCGGCGCAAGGCGATCCTGCTGGCGAAGGTGCAGGACGAGGCCGGGCACGGGCTGTACCTGTACTCCGCGGCCGAAACGCTCGGCGCCGACCGCGGCGAGCTGACCGGCAAGCTCGTCTCCGGGCGGCAGAAGTACTCCTCGATCTTCAACTACCCGACGCTGACCTTCGCCGACATCGGCGTGATCGGCTGGCTGGTCGACGGCGCGGCCATCTGCAACCAGGTGCCGCTGTGCCGCAGCTCCTACGGCCCGTACGCGCGGGCGATGGTGCGCATCTGCAAGGAGGAGTCGTTCCACCAGCGGCAGGGCTACGAACTGCTGCTGACGATGATGCGCGGCACCGCCGCGCAGCGGGAGATGGTGCAGGACGCGGTGGACCGCTGGTGGTGGCCCTCGCTGATGATGTTCGGCCCGCCGGACGGGGATTCGCCGAACACGCAGCAGTCGATGGCCTGGAAGATCAAGCGGCACACCAACGACGAGTTGCGGCAGAAGTTCGTCGACATGACCGTGCCGCAGGCCGAGGTGCTCGGGGTGTCGCTGCCCGACCCGGAATTGGCGTGGAACGCCGAGCGCGGGCACTACGACTTCGGCGAACCCGACTGGGCCGAGCTCAAGCGCGTCATCAGCGGCGACGGCCCGTGCAACGCCGAGCGGGTGGAGCGGCGGCGCAGCGCGCACGAGGACGGCGCGTGGGTGCGGGAGGCCGCTGCGGCGCACGCGGCCAAGCAGGCCGCGCGGAAGGAGGCCGGGGCATGACCGAGCGATCCTCCTGGCCGCTCTACGAGGTGTTCGTGCGCGGCAAGCGCGGGCTCAACCACGTGCACGTCGGCTCGCTGCACGCCGCCGATGACGAGATGGCGCTGCACAACGCCCGGAACCTCTACACCCGGCGCAACGAGGGCGTGAGCATCTGGGTGGTGCGCGCGGAGGCGATCACCGCCTCCAGCCCGGACGAGAAGGACCCGCTGTTCGCCCCCAGCGGCGACAAGGTCTACCGGCACCCGACCTTCTACACGATCCCCGACGACGTCCCGCACATGTGAGGCCCGCCGTGTCCTTCGACAACGCGTACGAGGCGCTGACCGAGCAGAACGACGCGAGGTGGGCGTTCGGCACCGGGTTCGACGACCCGCTGTCCGGTGTGGACACCACTGTTCCGTCCGGTGTGGACGGTGCGGTGCTGGCGGAGTACTGCCTGGCGCTGGCCGACGACGCGCTGGTGCACTCGCAGCGGCTCGGCGAGTGGGTGACCCGCGCGCCGGAGCTGGAGGAAGAGGTCGCGCTGGCGAACATCGCCCTCGACCTGCTCGGGCAGGCGCGGCTGCTGCTGTCCCGCGCGGGGCAGGCCGACGGCACCGGGCGCGGGGAGGACGCGCTGGCGTACTTCCGGGACGCCGGGCAGTTCCGCAACCTGCGCCTGGCCGAGCTGCCGCGCGGTGATTTCGCCTGCGAGATCAGCAGGTCGCTGCTGCTGTCCACCCGGCGGCTGGCCGTGTTCTCCCGGCTGACCGGCTCCCGCGACCCGGTGCTGGCGGCCGTGGCGGGCAAGGGCGTGCAGGAGCTGACCTACCACCGCGACTACGCGGCCCAGTGGGCGGTGCGGCTCGGCGACGGCACCGCGGAATCGCACCGGCGGATGCAGGCCGCGCTGGACGGGATCTGGCCGCACGTCCCGGAAATCCTGGACACCCACGAGATCGACCGGCGCGCGGTCGCGGCCGGGATCGGCGTCGACCCGGCCGAGGTGCGCGCGGAGTTCGACGAGGTCGTCGACCAGGTGCTCACCGCCGCGACCCTGCAGCGGCCCGAAGCCGCCGGAATCCCGGGCAGCGGGCGCGACGGCGCGCACACCGAGCACCTCCCGGAGCTGCTGGCCGACATGCAGGGGTTGGCCCGGGCGCATCCGGAGGCGACGTGGTGACCGCAGTGGACCGCGCGCGGGAGGTCGCCGAGCAGGTGACCGACCCCGAGCTGCCCATGCTCACCCTCGCCGACCTCGGCGTGCTGCGGTCCGTCGAGGTCACCGGGCGGCAGGTGGTGGTGACCCTGACCCCGACCTACTCCGGCTGCCCGGCGATGGCCGAGATGCGCGCCGACGTGCACCGCGCGCTCACCCGCGCCGGATACCCCGAGGTCGAGGTGCGCACCGCGCTCGACCCGCCGTGGAGCAGCGACTGGATCACCCCGCGCGGGCGGGCGAAGCTCGCCGAGCACGGCATCGCGCCACCCGCGGCCGCGCCCGCGCGCGGCGGGCCGGTCCCGCTCACCCTCGCGCCGCCGGCGGCCCGGATCCCCTGCCCGCGCTGCGGATCCCGCGCGACCGAGGAGATCTCCCGGTTCAGCGCCGCCGCCTGCAAAGCGCTGCGCCGCTGCACGGCCTGCGCCGAGCCCTTCGAGCACATCAAGGAGATCTGACCGTGACCGACCTGATGTCCGCACCGGAGGAACCGGCCGTCCGGCGGCGCACCGCCTTCCACCCGCTGCGCGTGGCGTCCGTGGACCGGCTCTGCGACGACGCGGTCGCGGTGACCTTCGACGTGCCCGCCGAGCTCGCCGCGGACTACGCGTTCCGGCCCGGGCAGTCGCTGACCCTGCGCCGCCGCGACGCCGACGGGGAGCACCGCCGCAGCTACTCGATCTGCGCCCCGGCCGGGCAGCGGCCGCGAATCGGGGTGCGGCTGGTGCCCGGCGGGCGGTTCTCCCGCTGGCTGTGCGAAGAAGTCCGCGAAGGCGACGAGATCGAGGTCGGCACCCCGACCGGCTCGTTCACCCCCGACCTGCGCACCGGCGGGCGGCACGTGCTCGTCGCCGCCGGGTCCGGGATCACCCCGGTGCTGTCCATCGCCGCGAGCCTGCTGCGCGAGACCGACGCGGAAGTGGCGCTGCTGTACGGAAATCGGCGCAGCGACACGGTGATGTTCGCCGACGAGCTCGCCGACCTCAAGGACGCGCATCCGTCCAGAGTGGACCTCGTGCACGTGCTGTCCCGCGAGCCGCGGGAATCCGAGCTCGTGTCCGGGCGGCTCGACGCGGACCGGCTGCGCGCGCTGGCCGAGCGGCTGCTGGTGCTGGACGGCACCGAGCACTGGTGGCTGTGCGGGCCGTACGGCTTGGTCACCGGCGCCCAGGAGGTGCTGGCCGAGCTCGGCGTGCCGCGCTCCCGGGTGCACGTGGAGCTGTTCTACGTCGACGACGTCCCGCCCGAGCCGGTGCGGCACGAAGACGCCGCCGTCGAAGGGGAATCCGCCGAAGCGACCGTGGTGCTCGACGGGCGCACCAGCGTGCTCGCGCTGCCCAAGGACCGCCCGGTGCTGGACTCGGCCCAGCGCTCCCGGCCGGACCTGCCGTTCGCCTGCAAGGGAGGGGTGTGCGGCACCTGCCGCGCCCGCATCACCGCCGGGGAGGTGCACATGCGGCGGAACTTCGCGCTGGAGGACTCCGAGGTCGCCGCCGGGTACGCGCTGACCTGCCAGTCGCTGCCGGTCAGCGACGAGCTCACCGTCGATTTCGACGCGTGATCCGGAGGAGCGCGTTGCGGGGCGCGATCCCGGGGACGTGATCCGGAGGACCGCGTCCCGCTTATCGGGTTTTCCGGGCGAGCGTTGACAAAAAGGGCGTGCGCGGCGATCCTCAGTGGCCACTCGGCGTGGGGCAAGGAGGCCGCTGGATGAACGCTGGGACGGGCATCGACGAGACGCCGCGCACGCAGCGCCGCCGAGCAGTGGTGGCCAGCGTCGTCGGCACGACGATCGAGTGGTACGACTTCTTCTTGTACGGCACCACCGCCGCGCTGATCTTCCCGGCGGTGTTCTTCCCGCACTCCTCGGAGAGCACGGCGATCCTGGAGTCGTTCGCGACGTTGTTCGTCGGCTTCGCCGCCCGGCCCGCGGGCGCGGCGCTGTTCGGGCACTTCGGCGACCGCATCGGGCGCAAGGCCACGCTGATCAGCACGCTGGTGCTGATGGGCGCGGCGACCGTGCTGATGGGGCTGCTGCCCGGCTACGCGACCATCGGGTTCGCGGCACCGCTGCTGCTGGTGCTGCTGCGCGTGCTGCAGGGCATCGGCGTCGGCGGCGAGTGGGGCGGCTCGGTGCTGCTGGCGATGGAGTGGGGCCAGGCGCGGCAGCGCGGGCTCATGGCCAGCTGGCCGCAGATGGGCGTGCCGGTGGGGCTGCTGCTGTCCACCGCCACCGTGTCCATCACCAGCGCGCTGACCGGGCCCGCGTTCGAAGCCTGGGGCTGGCGCATCCCGTTCGTGGCCAGCATCGTGCTCATCGGCGTCGGGCTCTACATCCGGATGCGGGTGCTGGAGAGCCCGGATTTCCGCGCCGTGCAGGAGAAGCGCGCCGTGGTGAAGATGCCGGTGTGGCGGGCGCTGCGGGACCACCCGCTGGAGGTCGTCACCTCCGCGTTCGTGCGGCTGTCCGAGCAGGCGCCGTTCTACCTGTTCATCACGTTCGTGCTCACCTACGGCACCCAGCAGCTGGGGATGCCGCGCGGGCAGGTGCTCAACTACACGCTCATCGCCGCGGCCATCGGGTTCGTGACCATCCCGCTGTCCGGGCACCTGTCCGACCGGTACGGGCGCAAAACCGTCTACGGCGCGGGAATCGTGCTCACCGCGGCGTTCGCGTTCCCGTACTTCTGGCTGCTGGACACCAAGGTGGGGTGGCTGGTGCTGGTCGGGATCGTGGTGTCGCTGATCGTCCACGACGTGCAGTACGGGCCGCAGGCCGCGTTGATCGCCGAGGGCTTCGGCACGAACGTGCGCTACAGCGGCGCCGGGCTGGGCTACCAGCTCTCGTCGGTCATCGCGGGCGGTCCGGCGCCGCTGATCGCGGCGGCGCTGCTGTCGTCCACCGGGTCGAGCACCGCGATCAGCTGGTACATCCTCATCTGCTGCGTGCTCGGCCTGGGCGCGCTCTTCCTCATGCCCGGCGGGAAATCCTCCTCCTGACGAACGCGACCCGGAACCGGCCCGCTCCCCGCGAGCGGGCCGGTTCTCTGCGCGCATTCCCCGCAGCGGAGCGCGAAACGCGCTGAAACGAGGTTCTTACTCGCGCGCTCCAGCGCTGAAACCGCCGATCCGTGTACTGGCCGACGACTCATCCGCAGGGGATGGGGCGCGTCTAGGGTTCCGCTCGCCGCGCGAGGCCAGGTCCGAGAGACGCAGGCGGTGCCGCACCGCCCCACGGCGGGACAAAAGCCCGGGAGACAGCCGCACGACCGGCTGCCCTCCACCGCGGCCGGTCGTCCTCGCCGACGAGGAGCGCCCGTGCACTTCCACCCGAACCGCCCCGCGCAGACCCCCGACGGCGCGCACGGCCCGGAGGCCGCCTACGCGGTCTCCGCCGAAGCCGCGCTGCCCACCGCCAAGCACGACGAGGAGATCGCCCGCGGGCTCGAACTCGGCCTGCCCGGCGCCGACAGCATCGTCGACCGCCGCATCCCCACGTTCTCCCGCGGAGAACTGCCGCACTTCGCCGGCATCAACACCTTCCTGAAAGCGCCCTACGTGGAGGACGTGCGGCGCTGCGGCGACTATGACGTGGCCGTGCTCGGAGCCCCGTTCGACGGCGGCACCACCTACCGGTCCGGCACCCGGTTCGGGCCGCAGGGCATCCGCAAGATCTCCGCGCTGTACGGGCCGTACAGCTTCGAACTCGGCGTGGACCTGCGGGAATCGCTGACGGTGGCCGATCTCGGAGACGTGTTCACCATCCCCGGCAACATCGAGAAGACCTTCGACCAGATCAGCAACGCCGTCTCGCACGTCTACGCCTCCGGTGCGTTCCCGGTGGTGCTCGGCGGCGACCACTCCATCGGCTACCCGACGACGCGCGGGGTCGCCCCGCACCTCGGCGGCGGCAACCTCGGGATCATCCACTTCGACCGGCACGTGGACACCCAGGAGACCGACCTGGACGAGCGGATGCACACCACGCCGTGGTTCCACGCCACCGACATCCCCAACGTGCCGCCGAAGAACCTCGTGCAGATCGGCATCGGCGGCTGGCAGGCCCCGCGGCCCGGCGTGCAGGTCGGCCGCGAGCGCGGCACCACCATCATGACCGTCACCGACTGCGTCGAGATGGGCATCGAGGAGGCCGCGCAGCGCGCGCTGGACGTGGCCTGGGACGGCGCCGACGCGGTGTGGCTGTCGTTCGACGTGGACTGCCTGGACGCGGCGTTCGTGCCCGGCACCGGGTGGCCGGAGCCGGGCGGGTTCCTGCCGCGCGAGGTGCTGCGGTTCATCCAGCTGATCGCCGACGGCGGGCCGCTGGCCGGCATCGAGGTCGTGGAGTGCGCGCCGCCCTACGACAACGCCGAGATCACCTCGCTGATCGCCACCCGCGTCATCTGCGACGCGCTCGGCTGCCTGGTGCGGGCCGGACACCTGCCGAAGCGGGCCTGAGCGCCGGATCGGAGTGATTCCATGATCATCGCAGGGGTCGCGCTCAGCGTCCTGGCCGTGCTCGCCGTCGGCCTCGCGGTGGCCCGCAGGGTCGGCGGCGACAGCACCAACTTCCTCGTCGCCGGCCGCTCGCTCGCGCTGCCGCTGTCGGCGGCGGGGCTGATGGGGCAGGCCGTCGACTCCAACGCCACGCTCGGCAACACCGACCTGGCGGCCTCGCTCGGGTTCTGGGCCGGGGCGGCGCTGCCGCTCGGGCTGGGGCTGTGCCTGCTGCTGACGGGGTTGTTCTTCGCCGCGCCCATGAACCGGATGGGGCTGCTGAGCCTGCCGGACTTCTACCGGATCACCTACGGGCGCGGGGTGGAGCTGGCCGCCTCGGTGCTGACGATCGGGAGCTTCTGCGTGCTGCTGGCGGGCAACCTCGTCGCCGGGGGCTACCTGTTCGAGCGGTTCCTCGGCACGAGCTACCCGGTCGGCGTGCTGCTGATCGTCGCGGTCGTGCTCACCTACACCGCCGCGGGCGGGATGTTCAGCGACGCCTACACGGCCCTGGTGCAGGTGGGGATCACCGTGGTCGGGTCGCTGGCGCTGCTGGGCTGGACCGCGGCCCGGTACGGCATCGGCGCACCGGAGGGAATGGGGCCGCTGGATTTCGGGCAGCTGGCCGATCCCGGGCGGGGAGCCGTGGTGAACTGGGCGACGCTGGTCGCGCTCGGCGTCGGGGACGTGGTGGCGATCGACTTCATGCAGCGGATCCTGTCCGCGCGTTCGCCGCGCACCGCCCGGCGGGCCTGCTTCCTCGGGGCGGCCGGTACCGCGGTCGTCGGCGTGCCCTACGCGCTCGTCGCACTGTCCACAAGGGACGTCGTGAGTGGTCCGGGGCCGGTGCTGTTCGCACTGCTCGAAGGCCACGCCCCGGCGGTGCTGACGGTGCTCGTGCTGTCGGCGATCGTGGCCGCGTCCTGCTCCACCGCCAACGGGGCGCTGCTGGGCACGGCCGCGGTCGCGGTGCGCAACATCGGCGGGCTGGACAGCGGCCCGGGCGTGCTGCGGCGGGTGCGGCTGGCGATGCTGCCGGTGGTGGCGGTGGCCGTGCTGATCGCGCTGCGGGTGCCGCAGACGGGTGTGCTGCTCACGCTCGCGTTCGACGTGATGCTGGCCGGGCTCGCGGTGCCGTTCGTGCTCGGGCACTGGTGGTCGCGGGGCACGCCGGCCGCCGCGGGAGCCTCGATCGGCGTGGGAGTGGCGGTGCGGCTGGTGCTGTTCGTGCTGACGCCGACGTTCTACGGGGCGCCGAACACGTTGCTGCACGTGCCGAACTCCTTGGTGGGGCCGGGATTCGACGGGTGGGCGACGTTCCTGGCGCCGCTGGTGTCGCTGGCGGTGTTCGTGGTCGTGTCGCTGCTGCGCCCCGCGCCGGCCGGGGAGGCCGCGCTCGCTCGGTCGGCGGAGGTGGTGCGGTGATCGTTCGGCCGTGCGCGGGAAAACCCTTGGCAGGACTGGAAATTTCGCTCACCTGATCGTTGGGAGATCCTCGCGACCGGGGTGCGCACGCGCGGAGCATGGGGTCAGCGCCCGCGAACAGGGAGGACCTCATGCGCGCAGAACTCACCGTCGGCGTCGTCGCCCCGCGCACCGGCCGGCTCGCGAAGCTGGGCGCGCCGCTGCTGTTCGCCGGGGAGCTGTTCCGCGAGCGCGCCCCGCGGGTCGCCGGCCGCCGGCTGCGGCTGGCCGTGCGCGACAGCCGCTCCGACCCGCGCGCGGCGAAGGCCGCGGCCGCCGACCTGGCCCGGGAGGCCGACGTCGTGGTCGCGATGGGCGGCACCCGGGTGCTGCCCGCGCTGTCCGACACCTGCGAGCAGCTCGGCGTGCCCTGCCTGACCACCACGTTCCCGTGGCAGGTCTGGCACCGCGGCCGCGGCGGCAGCCCGGAGCGGCCGTTCCGCTGGACCCACCACTTCTGCTGGGGGCTCGACGACATCGCCGCGGTGTTCGCCGACATGTGGGACGAGGTCGCGCCCGCCGCCCGCGTCGGCTGCCTGTGGAACGACGACCTGCAGGGCGCGTGGCTGCGCAAGGAGTTCCCGGCCGCGCTGGCCGGCCGCCCGCACGAGCTCGTGCTCGCCGCCCCGTACGCCGAACCGGCCGCGGACCTGGCACCGCAGATCGCGGAGTTCCGCGCGGCCGGGGTGGACGTGGTCACCGCCGCCGGCACGGGCGAGGACCTGGACCTGTTCCGCGCGCAGGCGGCGCGGCTGGGCCTGCGGCCACGGCTGATCACCTCCTCGCGGTGGCTGACCTACCCGCGGGCGACGCCGGTGCCGGGGGTGGCCACGCTGGTCTACTGGAGCCCGCAGCACCCCTACCGGTCCAGTGTGGACGGAATGTCCGCGGCGGAGCTGGCGGCCGCCTTCGAGCGCTCCACCGGGCAGCAGTGGCTGCAACCGCTGGGCCTCGCGCACGCGCTGTTCGAGGTCGCCGCCGAGGCGCTCGGCACCGCCGCCGACCCGGAGGACCCGGGCTCGGTGGCCGACGCGCTCGCGCGGGCGATGCTGGACACGGTCGCCGGGACGCTGGACTGGACCGGCGGGCCGGCGCCGAACGTGGCGACCGTGCCGCTGGCCGGTGGGCAGTGGCGCTCGGACGGGGACGGCCGCTGCGAGCTGCGCGTCGTCACCAGCCGCCGCTGCCCCGACGTGCTCCCGGAGGCCGCATTGCTGCTGAGATGACCGACCTCCCGGCCACCCCGAGATCAACTTCGCGGAGAATGTTGATCAAGGAGTGGCCGAGCGGAGGAGCAGTCGAGCGATGCGAGCAGGAGGGCACGCGTGCACCGGCGCGCTGGCCGGGGCGTTGTCCAGCCACGCGGTGGCGAGCGCGACCGGAGCGGGACTGGGCCCCGCCGCGACCGCGGTGGGGGCGCTGCTCGGCGCGGGCGCGGCCCTGCTGCCGGACCTGGACGCCGACGGCGCCACCGCCTACCGCTCCGGCGGGCGCATCACCGCCGCCCTCGGCGAACTGTTCCAGTTCCTGGCCCGCACCGCGTTCGCCCGCACCCGGCTGCCGCACGACCCGCGCGGCGACGGCGAACACCGCGGGCTGGTGCACACACCGGTGTTCGCGCTGGTGGTCGGCCTGCTGGTGGGGCTCGGCGCGCTGGCGACGCCGTGGGTGACCACGGTGGTGCTGGTGGTGGTGCTCGCCCCGGGCATCAGCGCGTTGTCCCGCTCGGGGCCGCGATGGGTGCGCACCCGGCTGCACCTGGACCGCGAGGGCGAGGCGCTGCTGACCGCGATCGGCGTGGTGCTGGTGCTGGAGGTGACCGGCGCGGTGCACGCGCTCGGCTGGTACGCGGGAGTGTCGATCGCGGTCGGCATGATCGTGCACTCGGCGGGGGATTCGGCCACCCACAGCGGCATCCCGTGGACCTGGCCGCTGCGCCGCCGGTGCCGCCGCTGCTCCGGCCGCAGCTCCCGCTGCCCGGGCACCCGGTGGCGCCGCGGCCACCTGCTGCCGGAGGCGCTGCGCTGGCGGGTCGGCTCGGTCCGCGGCAAGCGCATCGAGCAGGCCATCGAGGTGATCTGCCTGCTGCTGGTGACCGCGCTGCTGGTCCCCGATCTGGCCGCGGTGCTGAGCAGCTGACACCGCGCCGGCGCGGCTAAGGTCTGGTGCGGGATGCGGCGGCATTCCCCGGTGCACCTGAGCAGCCCGCAGCGCCGCGGGGTCGCAAGGGTGAAAGCGGCGGGACGTCGGCGAACCCCTTCCCGCGGAACATCGGGAGAGGTGCTCGGGCTCCGCCACCGCGCCACGCACGCTGAGCATCCCGGGGGAGGAGGTCGCGGTGGACGTCACGGTCCAGCAGCTGCGGTACTTCGTGGCGGTCGCGGAGGAGCTGCACTTCACCCGCGCCGCCGAGCGGCTGCGCATCGCCGCGCCCTCGCTGAGCCAGCAGATCACCGGCATGGAGCGCCGGCTGCGCACCACCCTGTTCCACCGCACCTCCCGCAGCGTGCGGCTCACCGACGCGGGCCGGGAGCTGCTGCCGATGGCCCGCCGCGCGGTCGCCGAGGTCGACGGCATCGCGCAGTGGGCGCACAACCGCAGCAGCGAGGGCGAGCGGCTGCGCATCGGCACGATGGTCGCCAGCGGCCCGGCCAGCGCGATCTTCACCGCCGCCACCGAGCGGTTCCCCGAGGTGCGCTGGGAGATCCGCCGGTTCGGCTTCACCGGCTGCTTCGCCGCGCTGCGCGCCGGGGAGGTGGACGCGGCGCTGGTCGCCCAGGTCCGCCCGCCCGCGGTCGCCGGGATCACCGCCGTGGAGCTGTGGCGGGAACCGCGGGTGCTGGTGGTGCCGGAGTCGCACCGGCTGGCCTCCCGGGAGTCGGTGGGCATCGAGGAGACCGACGCCGAGGTGTTCGTCGGCGCCGAGGACACCCCGGCCGACGACTGGTTCGCCGATCCGCGCCCGAGCGGTGCGCGCCCGCGGATCGACCAGGTGGTGCGCAACTTCGAAGAGGTGCTGGAGCTGTGCGCGGCCGGGGTGGGGGGTGAACATCGCGGGCGCCTCGGCGGCCGAGACGTATCCGCGTCCGGGGGTGCGGTACGTGCCGATCGCGGACGTGCCGGAGGCGGTGACCTACCTGTGCACGCGGGCGGGCACGGTGCCGCCGCTGCTGCGGGCGTTCCGGCAGCTGGCCGTGCGGGTCGCCGCTGAGCAGCGGCGTTGAGAGCCGCTGCGGGCCTGCTGGGCGGGCGCTGAGCCCGGCGCCGCGCGGCTCGTGCCGACGGCACCGGGTCGACAACGCGGCGGCACCGGCATCGCCGTTAGGCGCAGCCTCACGCCCGTTCGGTTTTCGATCATGGTGCTCACCGTTCGGGCGCGGCCAGGATCAGGTAAGACGACCGCGACTCGGAAGGTGGTGCGCCCGTGCAGGTCCGGCGCGACGTGGTGTTCGCCGAGCGCGACGGAGGTCCGCTGCTGCTGGACCTGGTGCTGCCGGAGACCCCGCGGCCCGCGCCGGTGGTCCTGTGGCTGCACGGCGGCGGCTGGTTCACCGGCGACCGGCGGATGGCCCCGGACCTGCACCGGTACTTCGCGGCGCGCGGGTTCGCGATGGCCTGCGCCGAGTACCGGCTCAGCGGGCAGGCGCGGTTCCCGGCGCAGCTGCACGACGTGCGCGCCGCGATCCGGTTCCTGCGCCGCGAGGCGGGCCGGTTCGGGCTGGATCCGGCGGCGATCGGGCTGTGGGGCTCGTCGGCCGGTGGGCACCTGGCGGCGCTCGCCGGGGTGTGCGGGCACCGGGAGCGGCTGCCGGGCGAGCCGGAGTCCGGCCCGGCGCAGGTGGCCGCGGTCGCCGAGGGCTACGGCCCGGTCGACCTGGCCGCGGTGGTCGACGGCGCGCAGGTCTCGCTCGGCGGCGAGCCGCCGGAGTCCCGCCTGCTGGGCGGTCCTCCCGCCGAGCTGCCCGAGCTCGCCCGCGCGGCCAGCCCGCTGACCCACATCACCCCGGCCGCCCCGCCGTTCCAGATCGCGCACGGCACCGCGGACGTGCTCGTCCCGCCCCGGCAGAGCGAGCTGCTGCACGAGGCGCTGCGCGCCGCGGGCGTGGAGTCCGCAGTGCACTTCCTGCCGGGTTTCCGGCACGGTTTCCTCAATCCCGCGGCGGACTTCGACAGGCCGGACGTCATGGACTCCGGCCGGCTCGCCGCCGAACCCGTCGAAGCCGCCTTCCGCCGCGCGGCGCCGGGCACGGCGGAAGTGACCGGCCGCGCGGTCTTCTCGTTCGACACCATCGGCGACTTCTTCGCCCGCCACCTCACCGGAGGACGCGCATGAGCCTCGACGTCGAATCCGTGCACCGCCTCGCGCCCGAGGTGAACCGGCTGCCGGGCGAACCGGTGCCGTACTGCCTGGCCGCGGGCGAGGGGAGGCGCTACGAGCTGGACGGCCGGCTGGTCACCGTCATCGCCACCGCCCGGGACACCGGAGGGCTCTTCGACGCCGCCTACCTCACCGGCGGGCGCGGCGCGACCGCCCCGTTCCACGTCCACAGTGGACACCAGCGGTCGTTCTACGTCTTCGACGGGCGCGTGCAGTTCTGGCTCGGCGGGGACAGCCGCGTGCTCGTGCCGGGGGATTCGGTGCACGTCCCGGCCGGAACACCGGTGGCCTACCGGATGCTCGCGCACCTGACCCGCGTGCTCACGTGGGCCGCTCCCGGTGGCGCGCTGGACTACGTGGAGCACGTCGGCACCCCGGTGCAGCAGCACATCCACCCGGTCAACCCGAACTCGGCGACCACCCCGCGGCAGCGCGCCGAGGCGGGGGCGCCGCTGGGCATCACCTTCCCGGAGCACCCGTTCACCGAGGCCGCCGACACCTGGGACGCCGCGCTGCCCGCCGCGCAGCAGCCGTACTTCCTGCGCTCCGGAGAGGGGGATCGGCGCGAAGCCGGGGACTGCTTGAACACCTACCTCGCCCGCGGCGCCGACACCGGCGGCGGCTACTTCGCGGTGGACACCGTCGGCGCGCGGGCGCCGTACATCGTGCGGCACTTCCACCGGCTGCACACCGAGAACTTCGTGTGCGTGTCCGGCCGGGTGCGGCTGCACGTCAACGGGTCGGAAGTCCTGCTCACGCAAGGGGATTTCGTGCACGCCCCGGCGGGCACGATCCACTCGTTCGCCTTCGACGCGCACAACACGAGGATGCTCGGGGTGCTCACCCCCGACGTGTTCGAGCCGTTCTTCGACCTCACCGGGCGGCCCACCGAGCAGCACGTGCACACCGACGGGCCCGCCGACCTGGCGATGTCCCCGGACGAGCTGGCCGCCGCCGACCTGGACCTGGAGGTCGTCGGGCCGCCGCCGCGGCGCTCGGTTCCGCTGGAGATCTGAGCCCCGGAAGGCCCCGCCGAACCACTCACCACCGGCGGAAGGCGGGGCCCCCGCCTCGCTAGGAGGCGCCACCCAGTCTGCCAGCGCGTTCCGGCAGATCGCAGGCGCCGCAGCCCGCTCACAAATCGCCCCCGAGGGGGTGCGCGCGGTGATTACCGACGAGTACGATCATCGGAGGCGTGAGGAGGGGTGCTGCGTGACTGATCCGAACGGGCCGCTGGGGCGGCTGGTGAACTCCGGTGAGCGGGGGTGCGAGCCGCCGGAGATCGACACCTCGGTCCCGTCCATCGCCCGCGTCTACGACCACCTGCTCGGTGGCAAGGACAACTATGAGGTCGACCGCGAGGCCGCCCGCGCCATGATCGAGGCCGTGCCGGAGACCCCGCTGCTGGCGCAGGCCAACCGCGCGTTCCTGCGCCGCGCGGTGCGCTACCTGGTGGCCGAGGCGGGCATCCGCCAGATCGTCGACATCGGCTCCGGGCTGCCCACCGCCGGCAACGTGCACGAGATCGCCCAGCGCTGGGCGCCGGACGTGCGGGTGCTCTACACCGACAACGACCCCATCGTGCTCGCGCACGGGCGCGCGCTGCTGGCCACCGACGACAACACCAGCCTCGTGCAGGGCGACGTGCGGGAGCCGGAGGCGATCTTCGACCACGCCGAGACGCGGCGGCTGATCGACCCGCAGCGCCCGTTCGCGGTGCTGCTCGGCGGAATCCTGATGCACCTGGAGGTCGAGGAGGACCCGGACGGGGTCGCCGCGCGGATCCGCGAGCGGCTGCCCTCCGGCGGATACCTCATGGTGTCGAACACCTGCGACACCGGGGACGAGCGCGCCCGGGAGCTCGCGCGCGCCTTCGCCGACAACGGCATGGGCTCGAACTGCTTCCGCACCCGCGAAGCGCAGCTCGGCTACTTCGCGGGCCTGGACCTGGTGGACCCGGGCCTCGTCCCGAACAACGAGTGGGACCCGGAGGACGACTTCCCCGAGCCCGCCAACCCGGTCCACGCCCTCCACATCGGCGGCATAGCCCGCAAACCCTGACCCGGCGCGGCGGCGGTCCGGCCGCCGCCGCGCCC
>Ga0164243_10001540_pt1 | contig 39067 bp, 34 predicted proteins | sample OricompcompostOP_FD_108781 | JGI IMG/M metagenome (GOLD analysis project Ga0164243, IMG submission 108781) | Organic Plus compost microbial communities from Emeryville, California, USA - Original compost - Organic plus compost (OP) | ecosystem: Engineered > Solid waste > Mixed feedstock >... | reverse complement strand
TGGTCGGGTGCGCCCTCATGGCCGTGCACGACCGCAATCGCCGGCGTCGGCGAGCCGCGGCGCGGGACGACGAGTCCCTTGTGGACTGACGTGGCTGACGTGGGCTGACGTGGACTGACGTGGGCTGACGTGGGCTGACGTGGATCAGGTTCGGTCGGCGATCGCGACCCGGCCGGAGCGCAGGGACCGGGTCCGGTCGACGGGCAGGTCCAGGCGTCGCGCGACGGTGTGCAGGTCCTCGTCCCGGACGAGGTCGAAGCCGTACCGGCGCATCGCGGTCTCCATCTGGTACGGCTTCCACGACGACCGCCACGGTTCGCCCGCGAGCGCGCTGCGGCCGCCGGCCAGCAGCCGGGCCGGCAGTCGCCCGATCCGCGCCATCGCCGACGGGCTCTGGTAGTTCGCGATCAGGCGACTGCCCTGCGCCGACAGCACACTGACCGCACGCAGCGCGGTGACCACCTCGACCCGGCGCAGGTAGGCGATGACGCCCTCCCAGACCCAGGTGGTCGGCACGTCGGACCGGTGCCCCGCCCGCACCAGGGCGTCGTCGAGCGGACTGTGCTGGCTGAGCCCGGCCCTGGCGCCGTCCACCCGCGTGAAGTCGACCGGGACGAAGCGCACGGAACCAGCCATGGCGGTCAGCCCCGCGACCCGGCGCTGCTTGTCCTCCTGCGAGGCAGGGTGGTCGACCTCGAAGACATCGACGCCGACCAACTCCGGCATACGCCAGGCCCGGCTGTCCAGGCCGGCCCCGAGGATGACCACCTGCGGCGTCGGGTGCTCCCGCACGGCGTCATCGATCACCACCGTCCGGGGAACGATCACCTCGGCGCTGGCCTGTACGGATGCGAGGGCGACCCGTTGCGCCGACCCCTGCGGCGGCGCCCCCGTGCGGACCTGCGTCACCGGCACACGCTCGTCGTCGGTCAAGAGCCGCGCCGCGACAGGGTCCGTGAACCGGCCGAGAGCCAGGCGCCCCTCGGCGGCGGCGCGGCCCTGACAGACCAGTACGGCAGTACGGCTGGCTCTTCCCTCCTGCACGGCACGATCCTAGGCGTCGCCGCGAACAGGTACGGCCCGTCAGCCGTGGCCGTACGACTCCGCGGGCTCCTCGGCCGGCACCGAACCCGCCGACCGGCCCAGCGCGACGGGCTCCAGTTCGGCGTCGTCGTACACGGTCGGCAGTTCCTCCACGGGCTCGGCCGCGTCGACCAGCACCTCCGAGTGTGCGCCGCACCCGTGGTCGGCGCTGACCACCCGTCCGTCGTCGGGGGCGAACAGGTTGGCGCAGACACCGAAGAGCTGGCGCATCGCGCCGGCCAGCGGCAGGTAGAAGGCGCACAGACCGCACCGGGCCGCCGTGGGCGCCGCGGTCGAGATGGGCGCGTGCGGGCCGTGGTCGCCGTCGTACCAGCGCTCGGCGGCGGCGGTGCGGCCCTCGCGCGAGAGCACCCGGCTGCGGCCCAGGCCCAGCTCCCAGCTGACCTCTTCGACCGCCGGGTCGTCGGAGAGCACGTAGCCGGGGGCGAGGCGCTCGTCGTCCGGCCGGGTCGGCAGCAGGTCGCCGACACCGAGGTCACCCGGCTGCAGCCGTTCGTGCCACGGCACCCAGCTCGGGGCGAGCAGCGCACCGTCGCCCGGCAGCAGCACCGTCTCGCACACCGTCACGTTGCGGGCCCGGGGCGCGCGGGCCACGGTCACCGCCCAGCGCCAGCCGCGGTAGCCCGGCAGGGTGCACTCGAAGTAGTGCGTCACCACGCGCTCGCCCTCGGCCACCGCCTCCAGGTGCGCCCCGACGTGCTCGTCGAGCACGGCAGCGCGCGCCTCGTCGACCGCGGCGGCGCAGGCCGGGTCGAGCTTGGCGGTTGTCTTGGGCTGGGTGATGGGCCCCGTCACGGCCGCCATTCTGCCGTACGGCTCGGCGCCGGTACGGCGAGGGTGTCGATATCCACCCGCGTCCCACCGGCGCCGGCAACGGCCGGCCGGGCCGCGACGGGCAGGGCACAACAGCACGCCGGAGTGCGAGGATGGTCGACATGCCATCGGGTGACGTGGGACGGGTGGTCAAGGGGACCGCCGCCGGGGGTCGGGAGGTGGCCCGCCGAGCCAGCCGGGCGGTGGGCACGGCACGCACGATCAGTGGTGCCGGCAACCGGGGTCTGATGCGCCTGGCCGACCTGCACGCCGCGTCCAGCGCGGGCGACACGCTGGTGATGATGGGGCTCGTCACGACCATCTTCTTCGCCGGTCCGGTCGATCAGGCCCGGGTCCGGGTGGCCCTGGCCCTGCTGCTGACGATGGCGCCCTTCGCGGTGCTGGCGCCGCTGATCGGGCCGGTGCTCGACCGGTTCCGGCACGGGCGGCGCTTCGCTCTCGCCACCACCATGCTCGGCCGGGCCGCGCTGGCCTGGGTCATCTCGGCCACCATCGACGAGGTCTGGCTCTACGTCGCCGCGTTCGGCGCGGTCTTCCTCTCGCGCACGTACAGCGTCGCCCGCAGCGCGACCCTGCCCCGCCTGCTCCCGCAGGGCCTGCGGCTGTCGCAGGCCTCGGCGCGGGCGGCCGTCTTCGGCGCCGGCGCCGCCGTGCTCGCCGCCGGGCTGGGCGCGATCGGTCTGGCGTTCGGTCCACAGTGGCCGCCGCGGTTCGCGATCCTGATCTATGTGGTGGGTGCCGTGGTCGCGCTGAACCTGCCCACGCAGGCGGACGCGGACTCCGACGAGGCGCTGCCCCAGCAGTTCGGGCTGCCCTGGCGGATGCGGATCCGGCTGCCCGACGGCAGCACCGCGCCTGTCCTGAGTGGACAGTCGGTCAGCGCGGCGGTGCTCGGCAGCGCGGGGCTGCGCGCTCTCTACGGCTTCCTGCTGCTCTTCCTCGCCTTCGCCATCCGCGCCGAGACGGTGCCGGCGGCGGTGCTCGGCGTGGTCGCCGGCCCCCTGGCGCAACTGGTGCTCGTCGGCGCAGCGTTCGGCGTGGGCACGCTGCTCGCCACGGTCCTCGGCACGGCGCTGCGCATCAGCCGGCCGGTTCGGCTGCAGGCCGTCGGCGTCGTGCTCGTCGGCCTGGCGGGGATCCTCGCCACGCTGCGGTTCAGCCTCTTCACCATCCTGGTGCTCTGCTTCGCCACGGCGCTGGCCAGCGGCCTGGCGAAGGTGGCGGTCGACGCGACCCTGCAACACAACCTGATCGAGGCGGCCCGCCCCACCGCCTTCGCCCGAGCCGAGACCCTGCTCATGCTGGCCTGGGTCGCCGGCGCGGCGCTCGGCCTGGTGCCGTTCCTCGGGCCCCGGCTCGGGCTGGCCATCGCCACCGCGTCGACGCTGGTGGCCACGGTCCTCGCGGCGGTCGCGGCGTGGCGCGCCCGTGGGCAGACCCTGCTCGGTCACCCACCGCAGGCGCCCGGTGCGGTCGTCACCGGCGTCCTCCTGCACCGCGACCCGGCCGGCGGATCGGCGACCATCCCGGCGCAGCCGCCGGCACCCGCCGCCCCCTACGCGCTGCCGCCCGCGCCGGCGCAGCCCCCGGCCCTGCCCGCTCAACCTCCGGCCGTGCCCGCTCAACCCCCGGCCGTGCCCGCTCAACCCCCGGCCGTGCCTCCGGCACCGACGGCGCTGGAGGCGCCCCCGGGCTTCCACGTCTTCCGCCCCTCACCGCCGTTGCCGCCCGACCAACCCCCGACCCAGCCGAGCCCCGGGGCGGGCGGACCGGCGTGAAGCACCCGCGCCTGCTCGTCGTCACCGCCGTCGCCGCCGAACGCGCCGCCGTCCAGCGTGGACTGTCCGGACAGGACGTAGGTCACGAACGGATCCTGGTGGTCGAGTCGGGAGTCGGCGTGGCGAACGCCGCCGTCGCGACGGCCGAGGCGCTGCACCACCACCCCGAGGTGCGGGCGGTGATCTGCGCCGGCATCGCCGGCGGGTTCGTCAGCGCCGGCACCACCGCACCCGTACCGGGCGTACCGGTGGACGTACGGGGGCACACGCCGGCGGTCGCCATCGGCGGTCTCGCGGTCGCCCGCTCCTGCGTCGCCGCGGACCTCGGCGCCGACTCGCCCGAGGGCTTCCTGAGCCTGGACCAACTGGGCTTCGGATCGTCCACAGTGGAGTGCGATGGCCGGCTCGTGGACACCCTGCTCGCCGCCCTGCCCGATGCGGCGGCCGGCAGTGTGCTCACCGTCGCGACGGTGACCGGTACGGCGGCCCGAGCGGCGCAACTGCACGCCCGCCATCCCGATGCGGTGGCCGAGGCCATGGAGGGCTTCGGGGTGGCGACGGCGGCCCGGCGGGCGGGGATCCCGGTCGCCGAGGTGCGCTCCATCTCCAACGTGGTGGGCCCGCGCGACCGTTCCTCCTGGCGGATCGGCGACGCGCTGGCCGCACTGGAACGGCTCGGCCCCGCGCTCCTGGACCTGGCCGGCTGACCGTGCCGGGCTAGCCTGGTGCCCGTGCGGATCGCCTTCTCCCCCTGCCCCAACGACACCTTCGTCTTCCACGCCCTCGTGCATGGTCTGGTGCCGGGCACGCCGAACTTCGAGGTGACCTACGCCGACGTCGACGTCACCAACACGGCGGCCCTGACCGGCGACTTCGACCTGGTGAAGGTGAGCTACGCGGCCCTGCCCTGGCTGCTCGACCAGTACGAGTTGCTGCCCTGCGGCGGGGCGCTGGGCCGCGGCTGTGGGCCGCTGGTGCTGACGCGGGACCCCCTGGAAACGCTCGCGGGCCGGCACGTGGCGGTGCCCGGCGAGCGGACGACCGCCTACCTGCTCATGCGCTTGTGGTCCGCGGCCGCGCCGCCGGCCAGGATCAGCGTGGTGCCGTTCGCCTCGATCATGCCCGGAGTCGCGGCCGGCGAGTTCGACGCGGGGTTGGTGATCCACGAGGCGCGTTTCACCTACCAGCGCTACGGCCTGACCGCGCTGGTCGACCTCGGCGAGTGGTGGGAGTCGGACACCGGGCTGCCCATCCCGCTCGGCGCGATCCTCGCCCGCCGGGGCGCGGTCGACCCGACGGCCGCCGCCGACTGGGTGCGGGCGTCGGTGCGACAGGCCTGGGCCGCACCCGAGCTGTCCCGCGACTACGTGCTCGCGCACGCGCAGGAGATGGAGCCGGCGGTGGTGGACGCCCACATCGGGCTCTACGTCAACGCCTTCACCGAGAACCTCGGCCCCGAGGGGTTCGCGGCCGTGGACGCCCTCCTGGGTCGCGCCGCCGCCGAGGGCCTGACTCCGCCCCTCCCCAAGTTGATCTAGGGCTTCGCATGGTGGTTGGAGATCAACTCACCACGCGAATCCCTAGATCAAGTTCGAGAGGCGGAGGTTAGACCTCCAGCTCGCGGGCGACGGCGTGCACGGCCTGGGCGACCTGGTGGGCCACCTTCTTGTCGGGGAACCGGCCGTTGCGCAGCGACGGCAGGATCTTCGCCTCGAGCACCTTGATCATGTCCTCGATGACGCCGTGCAGCTCCTCGGCGGGGCGCCGGCGCAGCTCAGCCACCGAGGGCGGCGCCTCGATCAGCTTGAGCGACAGGGCCTGGGCCCCCTTGCGGCTGTCGACGATCCCGAACTCCACGCGCTGGCCCGAGCGCAGCTCCTCCACGCCGGCGGGCAGCGCGGCCCTGGGCACGAAGACATCGCCACCATCGTCACTGGTGACGAAGCCGAAGCCCTTTGACTTCTCGTACCACTTCACACGACCGGTGGGCACCGCAGACCTCATCCTTCGGACAGCAACCGCAACCACACCAAGGCTACCGGCGCCGCGCGACCAACCCAACTGAGATCGCCCCGGCGCCCGCGATCAGACCTTGTGGTGGACGGTGCTCCAGGTGCCGTCGGCGGAGCGCTCGAAGTCGGCGAACAACGCCGGCGCCTCGGCGACCATGATCTTGCCGACCTTGTCGAAGAGCCGCCGGATCTCCTCCTCGGCGCCGGGGTCGGTGCGCAGTTCGAGCACGTGCCGGATCGCCCGCACGTTGGCGCTCCATCCGATCGAGGTGGCCACCCCGTCGGGGACGTAGCGCCGCATCGCCGAGGTGACCTCCTTCTTGCGGTGGAAGGGCACGCCGTCCTCGGCGATACCCGTCTTCTCGGTGGCCAGGCGCAGGAACTCCTCCGAGCGCGCCAGCAGGTCGTTGGCGGCGTCGAGCAGCGCCGGGTCCTGTCGCACGAACTCCGGGTGCTCGAACGGGATGTCGGTCAGCCGGACGTAGCGCATCGACTCCTGGCTGACCGCCACCCCGGCCCGGTGCCGGACCAGTTCGTGGGTGAGCACCCGGGACACGTTGTGGAAGACGAAGCTGTACGTGGCGTGCTCCAGCACCGAGCCGTGGCCGCTGGCGAGCACGTTGAGCAGGTAGGCGGCGGAGTCGCGCCGGACCTGGGTGACGTTGGGGTTCAACCCGGGTGCCCAGGACCGGTAGCACATGCGACCCATGAACTCGATGAGGCTCTCCCCCTCGGGCCGGTCACCCAGGGCGGCGATGCGCTCTCGCCACTCGGTGCCCCCGACCGCGGCGAGGTAGCGCTCGACCGCGTCCCAGTCGATCGACGGGCGCGCGACCAGGTAGACCTCGGGCTCGACCTCCTGCATGGGCGCACCATAACCGAGACCGGTACGGCTGACACGACCGACGCACCCGGGCCGACGGAGTGAGATCCACGCGATAGGGTCTCGCTAGTTGTCGGAACGTAACCAGGAGTGACCATGGCAGGCATCGGGGCGCCGGAGCGGGAGGAGATCCTCCTCAAGCTGGCGGCGGTCGACTCGGGCGACATCCAGTTCGAGCTGCTGCGCGAGCCGTCCCGCCCCGAGGCACTCAAGGGTGCGTCGCAGGCGCTGTTCTTCCTCAAGCCCGAACTGCTCTACCCCGAGCTGGACCGTGAGCCGGTCCTCGTCGCGGTGGACCGGGTGCTGGCCGGTGCCGGCATCGAGGTCGGCGGCATCGCGGTCCTGGGCCCCGCCCGTCTCGCCGACACGATCGCCGCGCACTACGGCGTCATCAACCGGGTCTCCCGACTGGGTCTCGCCGCGCTCTCCGAGGCGGCCCGGGCCAAGCTCGACGAGCAGTTCGGCGCGGAGATCGCGGCCGGCAAGCCCGTCCTGGGCGGGCACGAGGTGGTCGACCGGTACGGTGTCCAGCCCGCCGAGCTCGAAGGCAAGCTCGGCACGCCCACCAAGCTGGCCCCGGGGACGTACGCCGCCCCCGCCACGCTGGACGGCCAGGAACTGATCGTGCTGAACGGCTTCCACCCGGCGCAGCTGGACCACTTCGCCGAACCGGCGGCGCGGGTCGTGGCGCTGGAGGTCTTCTGGTCCGACCGCACCTGGGCCTCGTTCCGCACCGACGTGGTCGGCGCGACCAAGCCCGAGAACGCCGTCGCCGGCTCGGTGCGGGCGATGCTGCTCGCCGCGCAGTCCGAGCTGGGCCTGGGCCCGGTCGGCGTCTCGGCCAACGGCGTGCACGGCTCGGCCGGCCCCATCGAGGCGATGGTGGAGATCTCCCGGTTCCTGGGCGTTCCGCTCGAGGACACGGCGGTCGGCGCGGCGGCCCTGGCGGCGAGCGTGCCGCTGGCGACGCTGCAGTCGATCGCCTCGTCCGACGAGGACGGCGGTGCCCGCCAGCGGCTCTTCGACGCGACCGAGGAGGTCGAGCCGGCCACGGCGATCGACCATCTCGCCCGCCACTGACGCGGCCCCTCGCAGATCTTGGAAGCGGATGGCCCCTTGCCCGGCGTCGCCGCTTCCAAGATCTCCAGCGCGACCGGGCGTCAGGGGCGGAAGTGCTTGCTCAGCGCGCCGGTCTGGAACTGGTAGTGCGAGTCCGTCGCGCCGTAGAGGGAGTCGGGCGTCTCGACCATCCGCTCGAAGGAGAGCCGGCAGACCCGCTGCCCATCGGCAATCATGAATGGCACGTCGTGCGCCCGCACCTCCAGCGCGGCCTGGCTCCCTGACGGCGCCGGGTTATCCACAGTGGACGGGGCGTGACCGAAGCCCGGGTCGAAGAATCCGGCATAGTGGGCACGCAGCTCCCCGTTGGTGGGGTCGTAGGCGGTCATCTCGGCCGCCAGCTCGGGGGGCACCCGGACCTTCTCACGGGACAGGAGCAGATAGAACTCCTCCGGCTCCAGCACCACGCCACCGCCGCGCTCGGGCAGCACGGGCTCCCAGAAGTCGGCGGGATCGTGCGCGCCGACCTCGGTCAGGTCGAGCAGCCGGCTGTTCTTGCGCGCCCGCCAGCCCACCGGGCCACCGGCGTCGGGCAGGGCCAGGCTGAGGAACAGGCCGTCGGCCAACGGCAGCTCGTCGGCGGGTGGCACCCGGTCACCGTCGACGAGCACGGGCGCCGCGGTGTGGAAGGCGCGCAGCTCCGCGTCGGAGACGTCGGCACCCCGCCGGGCCAGCCGCAGCTGGTTGAGCGACAACCCCCGCCGCACCCGGATGGTGAACGAGCGGGAGACCACCTCCAGATAGAGGGGACCGTGGTAGCCGGGCGCGATGTCGTCGAAGACGTGCCCGCGATCGGTGATGAGGCGCGTGAAGATGTCCAGTCGCCCGGTGGAACTCTTGGGGTTCGCGCGACCGTACAGGTCCGGCGGGAGCGCCAGCGACTCGCAGAGCGGGATCAGGTAGGGCCGGTTGCGTTCCAGGACCGCCCCGTCGCGCAGGTCGATGCGGTCCATCTCGAACGCCGGCAGCCGGTCCAGGACCGGCACCCCGCCGGGCAGGAAGCTGCAGCGCAGCCGGTAGGCCCAGTCACCCAGGCGCAGGTCCACGCTCGCCGGCTGGATCTGCGCGTCGTCGAGGGCGTAGGTCTCGGAGAGCAGGATTCCCTGCGCGCGTGACTTGCGCAGCCACTGCGACGGCAGCACTCCGGGCCGGTCGGGCAACGTTTCGTCAGGCACGTCGTGGGACACGACCGACACGCTAACGGGTCAGCGTGGGTGCTCGTACGCCAGCTGGTCCGGGGGCAGCGGGAAGGTGATGTCGTCCCCGAACGGCGACGAGGCACCCGGCCGGTCGGAGGCGGCCTCGCTCACCGGGAGGCGACCCGGCTTCACGATCTTGGCTCGACTCTTGGGCGGTTGCTGCGCGTCCCGAGGCTCGGCTGCCATCCGCGTCCTCCTTGAACTTCACACGTCCACTGAATCAAGCCGTCGCGCCCTCGGTACGGCCGACAGGCAGTTTCGCATACGCATGTGGACTACTGGTTACGTCCACACGCCGGATAGCGTGGGGACGCGATGACCAGCACCGTGGCGGAGCATCTCCGCACCCTCGACGACGACGAACTCGCGGATCTGCTGCAGCGGCGGCCCGACGTGGCGGTGCCGCTGCCGGCCGACCTGTCCCAGCTCGCCGCCCGGCTCCAGAGCCGGGTCTCGGTGGCCCGCGCCCTCGACGGCCTGGACCAGTTCACCCTGGAGGTGCTCGACACCCTGCGCCTGGTGCGCAGCCAGCACTCCACCGTCGCCGTGGAGCAGGTGCTCACGCTCACGGCCGAGGCAGGGGTGGACTCCGCCCAGGTACGGTCGGCGCTGGCCCGGTTGCGGGCGCTGATGCTGATCCACGGGCCCGACAGCGCCCTGCGGCTGGTGGGCGCGATCGACGAGCTGACCCCGACCTACCCCATGGGTCTCGGGCGTCCCGCCGCCACGCTCGCCGACCTCGCCAGCAAGGGCAGGCACGCCACACCCGATGTCGTCGCCCTGGTCAACGACCCGGCCGGGCTGCGCCGCGCGGTGCTCGCCGCGCCGCCGGAGGCCCGGGCCGTGCTGGACCGCCTCGCCGAGGGACCGCCCATCGGCCAGGCGGCGTTGCGTCCGCGGCCGGGTGAGGCCGGCGAGTCGCCCGTGACCTGGCTGATCCAGCACGGCCTGCTCGTGCCGATCGGCGACGATCTGGTGGAGCTGCCACGCGAGGTCGGCATCCTGCTGCGGCGCGAGACCGGACCGCTCGGCGTGCTGCACCCCGCCGCACCGCAGGCACCGACCCAGGCGCGGCCGGGCGCCGACTCGGCCGGGGCGGGCCAGGCCATGGAGGTGGTCCGCCACCTGGACGCCCTGCTCGCCGTGATCGCCGAGACGCCCCCGCCGGTGCTGCGCTCCTACGGCCTGGGCGTGCGCGACCTGCGCCGGCTGGCCCGGGAGACCGGCCTGACCGAGCCGACCACCGCCCTGCTGCTGGAGATCGCCCGCGCGGCGGGCCTGCTCGACTCCACCGAGCTCGGTGGTGAGTCGCGGTTCCTGCCCACCCAGGCGTACGACGGGTGGCGCGCGGGCTCGATCGCGGCGGCCTGGGCACTGCTCGCCCGCGCCTGGCTGGGGATGACGCGCGCCCCCGTCCTCGTCGGCGAACGCGACGAGCGCGACAAGCCGATCAACGCCCTCTCCGTGGAGGTGACCCGGGCCGGCGCACCCGCGGCCCGCCGGGCGGTGCTGGGCGTGCTCGCGCAGCTCCCGCCGGCGACCGCGCTGGACGCGGATGCCGTGCTCGCGCAGCTCGCCTGGCACGCCCCCCGCCGCTACCTACGCACCGGGCGGTCCGGCACGGGTACCGGCGGCATGGCGGCGGCCGAGACGCTGGCTCGGTCGATCCTGCGGGAGGCCGCCGAGCTCGGGGTGACCGGGTTGTCGGCCCTGACGTCGTTCGGGCGGATGCTGCTCGACGACCGCCCCGACCCGGACGACGACCCGCTGGGCATCCGCGCGCAGCCCGACCCGCTGGTCGCCGCGCTCGACGCGCTGTTGCCGGCCCCCGTCGACCACCTGCTGGTGCAGGCCGACCTGACCGTGATCATTCCGGGGCCGCCCGAGCCGACCCTGGCCGCGGACCTGGCCGCCCTGGCCGACACCGAGTCGCGGGGCGGGGCGACGGTCTACCGGGTCACGGCGGGCAGCATCCGCCGCGCCCTGGACATGGGCTTCAGCGCCGCCGACATCCACGCCGTGTTCAGCCGGCGTTCCCGCACCCCGCTGCCGCAGACGCTGACCTACCTGGTGGACGACGTGGCCCGCCGGCACGGCGGCCTGCGGGTCGGCACGGCCGGGGCGTACCTGCGTGGTGACGACGAGACGCTGCTCGCCGAGGTGCTCGCCGACCGCCGCCTGGCCGGCCTCGCGCTGCGCCGGCTCGCGCCGACCGTGCTCGCCACCGTCCACACGCCGAGCCGCACCCTGGAGGTGCTCCGCGAGGCGGGATACGCGCCGGTGGCGGAGGACGCCACGGGCGCGGTGGTGCTCTCCCGGCCGGCCGTGGCCCGCGCTCCGGGGCGGGGCCTGGCGCCGTGGTCGTACCAGCCGGCGGACGACATCGAGCGGCAGCGGCTGCACGGCCCGCGCCTGGCGGCGGCGGTCGAGCAGTTGCGCCGCGGCGACCGGATCGCCCGGGCCGCGCGGCGCTCGCCCCTGGCGAAACCGGCCGTCGCCGAGGACGGCACCCCGGTGACCGCGTCCCAGGCCCACGCCCAGGCGCTCGCCGTGCTGCGTCAGGGCATCGCGGAGAAGAAGCGGGTCTGGGTCGGCTTCGTCGACGCCCACGGCAGCACCGGTTCACGACTGGTCCGGCCGGTCTCGATGGGTGGCGGGTTCCTGCACGCCGAGGACGACCGCAGCCAGACCCGGCACACCTTCGCCCTGCACCGCATCACCGCGGCCGCGCTCGACGCCTGAGGTCCGCGTCGCCCGCGAGGTCTAGTCGCGGCGGTTCGCCCAGACGGCACCGACCACCGAGGCCGCGATCAGCAGTCCGAGCACCACGCCCAGCGCCTCCACCAGCGCGTCGACGGAATCTGTGCCGAGCACCACGTGGGAGAGCACGAACCACCCCACGGCGATCAGGGCCAGCACCGAACCACCGACGACCAGCGTGCGCCGTTGGGGGTCGGGAGCGAGGTCATTGGCCTCGGACGACGCCGCGGCCCCGTCCGCCTGGTCTGTAGCCATGCGTGCCAGTCTGCGACGTCCCGCCGCGGCCCGGCAAAACATTCGTCGCACCATGCCCGACCGCGCTGCCGACGGCGTTGGCGGGATGCGCTCGCTCACCCCCGTTGCCAGGCAGCGTGCGCACCCCGCCCAACCGCCCGTCGGCAGTCATGGGGTGACCGAACCCCACGAAAGGAAGACGCCGTTACCCCCGCCCGTGGTTGCACCCGGCGAAGAAATTTCCGGCCGACCACGAACGAGGGCGGCGGCGGGCCGCACCCCGCCGCCGACGACGAGGGACACTGGGACGTTGCCCACGCCGTGAGGATGGTGCCCCGTGACCGACGGTCCCCTGATCGTCCAGTCGGACAAGACGCTGCTGCTCGAGGTCGACCACCCCGATGCCCTGGCCTGCCGGATGGCGATCGCGCCCTTCGCCGAGCTGGAACGCTCGCCCGAGCACGTCCACACCTACCGGCTGACGCCGCTGGGCCTGTGGAACGCCCGAGCCGCCGGCCACGACGCCGAGTCGGTGGTGGACGCGCTGCTGCGCTTCTCCCGTTACCCCGTGCCGCACGCGCTGCTCGTGGACGTGGCCGAGACGATGGACCGGTACGGTCGGCTCCAGCTCGTCAACGACCCCGCGCACGGCCTGGTGCTGCGGGCCACCGACCGGGCCGTGCTGGTCGAGGTCGCCAAGTCCAAGAAGGTGGTGGACTTCCTCGGCGCCCGCATCGACCAGGACACGATCGCGGTGCACCCCTCCGAGCGGGGACGGCTCAAGCAGGCCCTGCTGAAACTCGGCTGGCCGGCCGAGGACCTCGCGGGGTACGTCGACGGCGAGGCCCACCCGATCAGCCTCACCCAGGACGGCTGGACTCTGCGCCCCTACCAGCAGCAGGCGGTCGAGCACTTCTGGGCGGGCGGTTCCGGCGTGGTGGTGCTGCCCTGCGGCGCGGGCAAGACGCTGGTCGGTGCCGCCGCGATGGCGCAGGCGGGAGCGACCACGCTGATCCTGGTGACGAACACCGTGGCCGGCCGGCAGTGGAAGCGCGAGCTGCTCGCCCGCACTTCGCTGACCGAGCGGGAGATCGGGGAATACTCGGGCGAGCGTAAGGAGATCCGCCCGGTCACCATCGCCACCTACCAGGTGCTCACCACCCGGCGGGCCGGCAACTTCACCCATCTGGACCTCTTCGGCGCCCGCGACTGGGGTCTGGTCATCTACGACGAGGTCCACCTGCTGCCGGCGCCGATCTTCCGGTTCACCGCCGACCTGCAGGCCCGCCGCCGGCTGGGGCTGACCGCCACCCTGGTGCGCGAGGACGGCCGGGAGGGCGACGTCTTCTCCCTCATCGGCCCCAAGCGTTACGACGCGCCGTGGAAGGACATCGAGTCGCAGGGCTGGATCGCGCCGGCCGAGTGCGTCGAGGTGCGGGTGACGTTGACCGATGCCGAGCGGATGGCCTACGCGACGGCGGAGGCCGAGGAGCGCTACCGCTTCGCCGCCACGGCCCGCACCAAGCTGCCGGTCGTGCGGAAGCTGGTGGAGCGCCATCAGGGCGAGCAGGTGCTGGTCATCGGCGCCTACATCGACCAGTTGCAGCGGCTCGGCGAGTACCTCGGGGCCCCGGTCATCCACGGCGCCACCACCAACAAGGAACGGGAGCGCCTGTTCGACGCGTTCCGCACCGGTGAGCTCTCCACCCTCGTTATTTCGAAAGTGGGAAATTTTTCCATTGATCTTCCCGAGGCGGCGGTGGCGATCCAGGTCTCCGGCACCTTCGGCTCCCGGCAGGAGGAGGCGCAGCGCCTCGGTCGGGTGCTGCGGCCCAAGGCCGACGGCCGGCAGGCCCACTTCTACACCGTGGTCTCCCGCGACACCATCGACACCGACTACGCCGCGCACCGCCAGCGCTTCCTCGCCGAGCAGGGGTACGCCTACACCATCGTCGATGCCGACGACGTGCTGGGCCCGCCGTTGCCTTCGGTGGAGTGACGGCGCCGCGTCACGCCTCGTGGTGACGCGGCCCGCACCGTGGCACGAATCGTGGCCCAGTTCGTGCGCCGTGCCGCATGCTGTACGCGTGGGCGATCTGCTGACCTCGTGGCGGGCGAGCCTGCCCCCGGCCGCACCGTCGGAGCTGGCGACGAAGACGGGCAACCGTCTGCTGGCGCGGTGGGCTGAGCCACATCGGCACTACCACACGACGGGCCATCTGGGCGTCGTGCTCTCGGTCATCGACGAGCATGCCGGTCAGGCGGCCGACGCGGACGCGGTGCGGCTGGCCGCCTGGTACCACGACGCGGTCTACGACCCCAAGCGCGTCGACAACGAGGAGGCCAGCGCGGTCCTCGCCGAGGCGGAGCTGCCCGCGCTCGGGGTCGACCCGGCCCGTGTCGCCGAGGTGGCCCGGCTGGTGCGGCTGACCGCGAGCCACGATCCCGCGCCCGGCGACCGCAACGGCGAGCTGCTCACCGACGCGGACCTGTGTGTGCTGGCCAGTCCACCCGAGATCTACCAGGCGTACACCGCCGCGGTCCGCCGGGAGTACGCCCACGTCCCCGACCCGCTCTTCGCGGCGGGCCGGGCGGCCGTGCTGGACAACCTGCTGAGCCTGCCGTTCCTCTTCCACATCCCGGTGCTGCGGGACCGGTGGGAGGACGTCGCCCGGGCCAACCTCACCCGGGAGCTGCGCGGACTGCGGGACACCGCCGCGATCTGATCCCGGCCGTACGGTCGGTCAGGAACGGGCGTGCTTGGGACGGCGCAGCCCGGCCGCGGCGAGCGCGTCCACGATCTCCCGGCTGCGTACGGTCCGGGCGCCGAGCCAGATCGCCGCCCGGAACCACTCCGCGGGCACGTCGTAGTGATCGCGATCGAAGCCACGCCGGGGCACCCCGAGCGCTTCGGCGAAGGCGTGCAGTTCGGCGAACGAGGCGTCACTGACCAGGTGCGACCAGAGCCGGCCGCGCGCGGGCCAGCGCGGCTCGTCGATGAGGATCACCGCCCGGCAGGGGCGGAGCGCACATCGGGCGCGCCCAGCCGCACCGCGTCCGCCGAGAGATCGTCGGGCATGGTCTGCGACTGCCGCTCCGCCTCGACCCGGGCCAGGTAGGCGTCGACCTCCCGGGTGCGCCGGGCGTTGTCCCAGCCCAGGATCCGGCCCATGAGGGCGGCCGCGTCCGACGCGCTCTCGACACCGCGGTGGGTCGTCTCGAACGAGACGCGGGTCCGGCGCGCGAGCGCGTCCTCCAGGTGCAGCGCCGCCTCCGCCCGGGCCGCGTACGCGACCTCGACCGCCAGGTAGGATGGCGCGCCAGCCAGCGGCCGCACCAGAGACGGGTCCCCGTGGGCCAGCCGCAGCACGTCGGTGGCGAGGGAGCCGTACCGGTCCAGCAGGTGCTCCGCGACATCCACCGGCACCCGGTGCCGAGCCGCCAGGGCCGCGGGGTCACGGCGCAGCCGCGCATAGCCGTCGGCACCGAGCAGCGGCAGTTCGTCGGTCCGGGAGGCGGTGACCGGCCGGCCGAGCCGGCGCGTCGCGTGGTCGACCACGTCGGCCGCCATCACCCGGTAGGTGGTCAGCTTCCCGCCCGCGACCAGCAGCAGGCCGAGCATGGGCTCCACCACCGCGTGCTTGCGCGACAGCGCCGAGGTGGACTCGTCCTCGCCCGCCAGCAGGGGACGCAGGCCGGCGTAGACCCCTTCGATGTCCGAAAGGGACAGTGGCCGGTCGAGCACCGCGTTGACCAGACCGAGCAGGTAGTCGATGTCCTTGGCGGTGGCCGCCGGATGCGCGCGGTCCAGTCGCCAGTCGGTGTCGGTGGTGCCGATGATCCAGTGGCCGCCCCACGGCACCACGAACAGCACCGAGGTCGCGGTGCGCAGGATCAACCCGGCCTCGCCGGAGATCGCCGACCGGGGGACGACCAAGTGCACGCCCTTGGACGCGCGCACCCGCAGGCCGGGCCGGAACGGGCCACCACCGGCGGCCAGCATCTCGGCCACGTCGTCGCTCCACACCCCGGTCGCGGCGATGACGGTCCGCGCAGAGACGTCGAAAGTCTGCCCGGACTCGACGTCGAGCACCCGCGCCCCGGTCACCTCCCGCGCGTCGCGCAGCAACTGCGTGGCCCGGGCCGAGGTCACCACCGCCGCGCCGAGACTGGCGGCCGTGCGAGCGAGTGTGGTGACCAGCCGGGCGTCGTCCACCTGGGCGTCGTAGTAGCGGATCGCGCCGCCCACGGTGTCCTCACGCAGGGAGGGGAACACCCGCCGGGCCGCCGCCGCCGAGAGGTGCCGGTGCAGCGGCATGCCCCGGCCACGGCCGAACAGACCGGCGAACGCGTCGTAGGCCGCGACCCCGGCGCCGTAGTAGCCCCGCAGCAGGGGGCCACGCCACCGCTCCTGCGGCAGCGGCAGCAGGAACGGCATCGGGTGCACCAGGTGCGGCGCGAGCCGGGTGGTCAGCAGCCCCCGCTCCTGCAGGGCCTCGTGCACCAGGCTCAGGTCGAGCTGTTCGAGGTAGCGCAGGCCACCGTGCACCAGCTTGGTGGAGCGCGACGAGGTGCCGGAGGCGAGGTCGCGGGCCTCGACGAGCGCGACGGACAGGCCCCGGGAGGCCGCGTCGACGGCGGCCCCGGCCCCGGTGACCCCGCCGCCGATGATCAGGACGTCGAAGCGTTCCTTGCGCAGACGGGCGAGGTCGGCGGCGCGGCGCTCGGGGGAGAGGCGGGACGCCGCGACCCGGGACACGGAAGGGTCACGCACGCCACCACGGTACTCGGCGGTCGCGCGCGGGCCGGTACTCGCGGTCGCGTGCCCCTGCGACGGCCAACGGCGCAAGGGCCACCCAGATGGAGCAACCCGGTCGTAGGGTGTAGATCGGACATCTGGATCTGACACCGGGAGCACAGCTTGTCAGACCGCGCGTACATGGTGGGCCTGTCGGTGTGGGTCGCGATCCTGGCCGGCATCAGTTTCGCCCTACCCTCACTACACCTGGTCTCGTGGGCCCTGCTCGGCCTGTCGTGCGGGGTGGCGATGGTGGTGGGCATCGTCCGGAACAAGCCCCGTCACCGGCTGCCCTGGGCACTGCTGGCCATCTCGGTGTTCTGCCTCGCCACCGGTGACTTCATCGCCGAACTGCTGCTCGCGCTGAACCCGGACGTCAACCCGTTCCCGTCGCTGGCCGACGTCTTCTACGTGTTCCAGTACGGCCTGCTCGCCCTGGGCCTGATCGGCCTGTACCGGTTGGGAGTGGTTCGCCGCGACGCCTCCGGCGTGCTCGAGGCGCTGACCCTGACCATGGGCGTGGGACTCCTGATGTGGGTGTACATCATCGGTCCCTACGTGGTGAACCCCGACCTGACCATCCTGCAGAAGATCATCTCGGCGTCGTACCCGCTGGGTGACCTCGCCGTGCTGGCCATCGGCGCGGCCCTCGTCGTCTCGATGCGCGCGACCCCGGCGCTGCGCCTGTTCGCGGTCGGCATCCTCGGGCTGCTCGCCGCGGACATCGCCTACGGCATCATCCAACTCAACGGCGACTGGCAGCTGGGCACCCCCGTCGACCTCGGCTGGGTCGCGTTCTACCTCTGCTGGGGACTCGCCGCCCTGCACCCCTCGATGCGCGAGCTGACCGAGCCGAAGCTGCTGCCCGAACGCAAGGAGGGCGAGCAGCCCGTACGGGTGATCCTGCTGGGCCTGGCGAGTCTCTTCGCCCCGGCGGTCCTGGCGGTCCAGGTGCTGACCACCGGCGTGACCGACGGGTTGGCGATCGCCGTCTTCTCCGCGGCGCTCTCCCTGCTGGTGCTGGCGCGGCTGGCCCGTGCCGCCGCCGCGCTCGGCCGGTCGGTCATGCGCGAGCGGACGCTGCGACGCTCCGGCGGTGAGCTGCTCTCCGCCACCGACGAGGCCGAGGTGCGCACGATCGTGACGGGTGCCGTGCGTCGCCTGGCGCCGTCGGGACGGGACTACCGGGTGTTGCTCGACCTCGGGGAGACGGCGCCGGACGGCGAGCCCGCGGCCACCCGGTCGGCCGTCGACGGCGGCCCAGCCCCGGAGATCGTCTACACCGCCAGCCTGCCGCCACCGGTCGCCGAGCAGCTGACGGGGTTCGAGGTGACGCTGCGCTGCGACCTGCCGCCGCGGCCGGGTCGGGCGACGGACACGCTCTACATCGCCGGCGACGAAGCCCTGCTGGCGACGCTGCAGGAGTCCGCCCAGGTGCTCGCCGGCCAGGCCGGGCTGACGCTGGAGCGCATCGCGCTGAGCGACGAGATCGATCGACGCAACAGCGAGGCGTACTTCCGGACGCTGGTGGTCAACACCGCCGACGTCATCCTCATCCTCGACCCCGACGAACGCGTCCGGTACGCGAGCCCGTCGGCGGCGGACCTGTTCGGGACGACCGAACTGACCGGCATCGCGTTGACGGACCTCGTGGAGCCGGACAGCCGCGACGAGGTGCGCCGTCGACTGGCCCACTGCCGGGACGGGGCCCGGGACAGCGACGGACAGGTCTGGCGGGTGGGCCGGGCCACCCGGGGCGAGGCACTGGTCGAGGCGACGTGTCGGGACCTGCGCGGTGAGCCCACAGTGGACGGTGTCGTGGTGACCCTGCGCGACGTGACCGACAGCCGCCGCATGCAGGACCAGATCTACCGGCAGGCGACGGTCGACGCACTGACCGGCCTGCCCAACCGCAGCGTCTTCCTCGACGCGGCCCAGGACGCGGTCAACGCCGTGAACGCGCTGAGCGACGGGGCGAAGGCGGGCGTCATCATGATGGGGCTCGACGACTTCAAGCTGGTCAACAACACCATGGGCCATCACGCGGGGGACGAACTACTGGCCGCGGTGGGGGCCCGGTTCGCCGAGGTGATGAACGGCTACGACGAGGTCGTGCCCATCAAGGGGACACAGTGGACGGTCGCGCGGCTGGAGGCGGACGAGTTCGCCAGCTGCCTGCGCAACGTGCGCGACCAGGCGACGATCGACGCGCTCGCGTTGGCCATCATGGAGTCGCTGCGAGAACCGTTCACGCTCAGCCAGGGTGCGGTGACCATGCGGACGAGCATCGGCGTCGCGATGACCACCGGGGAGACCGACGCGACCGAGCTGCTGCGCCAGGTCGACCTCGCGCTCTCCGTGGCCAAGGACGCCGGCAAGGGCCGGATGATGCAGTACGAGGACTCGCTGCACACCCTGGTGGCCGACCGCATGCAGTTGCGCGGTGACCTGGAGCGGGCCCTGACCGAGGGCTCGTTCTCGCTGAAGTACCAGCCCATCGCCGACCTGTCGAGCATCGACCCGCTCGGCCGGGCGACCCGCCTGACCGCGGGATTCGAGGCCCTGGTCCGCTGGCACCACCCCGAACGGGGCGAGCTGGGACCCGGCACCTTCATCGAGCTGGCCGAGGAGAGCGGGCTCATCGTCCCGCTCGGCAACTGGGTCCTGCACCACGCCGTGCAGACCGCGGCGCGCTGGGGCGTGGGCCAGGGCACGCAACCGTACATCAGTGTGAACGTCTCGGCCCGGCAACTGCGCGCGGCGGACTTCGTCGGCCGGGTCCTCGATGAGCTGGCCGTGGCGGGACTGCCCGCGCAGCGGCTCGTCCTGGAGATCACCGAGAGCATGCTGGCGCAGGGCGCCGAGGTGCACGAACAACTCGCCCGCCTGCGCTCGCACGGCATCCGGGTGGCGATCGACGACTTCGGCACCGGCTTCTCGTCGCTGTCCTACCTGCGCCAACTGCCGATCGACGTGCTCAAGCTCGACAAGTCCTTCGTCGACAACGTCTCCAACTCCGACGACCAGCACGCCGTCGTCCGGACCGTCCTCGAACTCGCGCAGACCCTGCACCTGGACGTCATCGCCGAAGGCATCGAGACCGAGGAGGAGCTGCACGCCCTGACCGAGATGGGCTGCGGCTTCGGGCAGGGCTATGTGGTGTCCCACCCGTTGGACCGCGAGGACGCCGAGCGCCGGTTGCGTGCGGAGACGGCGTCGCTCATGGCGGAGACTCGAATGGCTGGATGACCGACGGCCACGAGGAGAACAGGCATGCTCAACGATCTGGTCCGCGCGCTCGACCCCCGGCTCGCGCAGTTCGAACAGATGCGCACGCGTACCAGGATGTGGGACGCCATCATCGACGACCAGGAGGGACGGCGCATCCGGGTCGGCGACGACTGGCTCGTGGACTGGGCGTCCTGCAACTACCTGGGGCTGGACGTGGACCCGGAGGTGATCGATGCCGTCTCGGCGATGGTCGGACACTGGGGCACGCACCCGGGCTGGTCGCGGATGTTGGGCAGCCCGCGCCCGTACGCGCAGATCGAGGAGCGTCTCACCGAGCTGCTCGGCAGCGCGGACGCCCTGGTGCTGCCCACGATCAGCCAGATCCACCTCGCGGTCCTGCCGGCGCTGGTGGGCATCGGCACGGTCTTCGTCGAAGGCCTGGCCCACAAGACCATCTACGACGGGTGCGTGCACGCCCGGGGCCTCGGCGCGACCATGCACCGGTTCCGCTCCGGCGACCTGAACCAGTTGGAGCACCTGCTGCGCGAGGCGAGTACCGAGCCGAAGCTCGTCTGCCTCGACGGCGTGAACAGCATGACCGGCAACCTGCCCGATCTGCACGCCTACGCGCAGTTGTGTGACACGTACGGCGCGACCCTCTACGTCGACGACGCCCACGGGTTCGGGGTCATCGGCGAGCGCCGGCCCGACGAGCCCACGCCCTACGGGGTGCGGGGCAACGCGATCGTGCGCCACCTGGGCCTGAACTACGACAACGTGATCCTGGTCGGCGGCTTCTCCAAGGCCTACTCCTCCCTGCTGGCGTTCATCGCGGTGCCACCGGAGCTGAAGAGCTTCCTCAAGGTGACCGCGCCGACCTACCTCTACTCCGGACCGTCGCCGTTCGCGTCGCTGGCCAGCGTGCTCGCCGGGCTGGAGGTCAACGAGCGGCGCGGCGAGCAGCTGCGCACCCACCTGTACGGGCTCACCCGCCGGCTGCTCGACCACGTCGAGGCGCTGGGCGTGGTCACCCTCAACACCGACGGCACCCCGATCGTCGAACTGCCCATCGCCGAGGACCGGGATCTCGTCGACGTCGCGGAGGTGCTCTGGCGACGCGGGCTGTTCGTGACGCTGGCGCCCTACCCGGGGGTGCCCCGCGACAAGGTCGGCTTCCGCGTCCAGGTCACCGCGGCCCACACCGACGAGCAGCTGGAGCACCTGATGGCGGTCCTGAGCGACCTCGCCGCCGACGGCACGCTGCGCGCCCGCCAAACGTGACCGATACCATTCCAGGGTGAGTCTGCGCCTGTACGACACCGCGACCCGATCGGTGCGGGACTTCGTCCCGCGTGTGCCCGGTACGGTCGGGATCTACCTGTGTGGACTCACCGTCCAGTCACCCCCGCACATCGGGCACCTTCGCTCGGCCGTCAACTACGACGTGCTGCGCCGGTGGCTGTTGCACTCCGGCCTGTCGGTGACCTTCATCCGCAACGTCACCGACGTGGATGACAAGATCCTCGACAAGGCCACCGACGCCGGGGTGCCGTTCTGGTCGCTGGCCTACGCGAACGAGCGCATCCTGGCCGACCACTACGCCCGGCTCGGGGTGCTGCCGCCGACCTACGAGCCGCGGGCCACCGGTCACGTGCCGGAGATGCAGGAGTTGATCTCCACGCTCATCGAGACCGGGCACGCCTATCCGGCCGCCGACGATTCGGGTGACGTCTACTTCGACGTCGCCACCTTCGCGCCGTACGGGCAGTTGTCGGGCCAGCGGCCCGAGCAGATGCAGGCGGCCAGCGACGGTCCGGAGCGCGCCAAGCGCGATCCGCGGGACTTCGCGCTGTGGAAGGGGGCGAAGGCCGACGAGCCGGTCGACGCGCAGTGGCCCTCGCCCTGGGGCCGGGGCCGGCCGGGCTGGCACATCGAGTGCTCGGCCATGTGCTGGCGCTACCTGGGACCCGAGTTCGACATCCACGGCGGCGGGATGGACCTCGTCTTCCCGCACCACGAGAACGAGGTCGCCCAGTCCCAGGCGGCGGGCCTGCCGTTCGCCCGGTACTGGGTCCACCATGGACTGCTGAACCTGGGCGGCTCGAAGATGAGCAAGTCCACCGGCAACGTCATCGACCTGCCCGCCATCGAGGCGATGGGGATTCGCCCGGTCGAGTTGCGCTACTACCTCACCGCGGCGCACTACCGGTCGGTGATCGACTACTCGGACGAGTCGCTCAAGGAGTCGGCGGCGGCCTATCGGCGGCTGGAGGGCTTCGTGCAGCGGGCCACCGAGCTGGTCGGCGCGGCGAACCTGGCGAAGGCCAAGCCCCGGGCCGAATTTGTGAAGGCGATGGACGACGACCTCAACACCAGCAAGGCGCTGGCGGTCGTGCACGACCTGGTGCGGGAGGGCAACGCCGCGCTTGGCGCCGCGGACAAGGCCGGGGTGACCCGCGCCCTCGGCCCGGTCAGGGCGATGCTCGGCATTCTCGGCCTCGACCCGTTGTCTCCACAGTGGACGGAGACCAGCGAGTCCGGGCTGCGCGGCGTCGTCGACACGTTGGTGGCGCTGGCGCTCGAACAGCGTGCCGCCGCGCGCACCCGCAAGGACTGGGCAGCGGCCGACGCCGTCCGCGATCAGCTGAAGGCGGCCGGCATCGTGGTCGAGGACACCCCGGCCGGTCCACGATGGACGGTGGAGACGCCGTCGACCGGAGGGGCGTGACATGCCGGGCAACTCGCAGCGTCGGGGTCGACGGACGGCCGGGAAGAAGGGCGCCACGGTCGGGTCGGGTGGCAAGAACCGGGCCAGCCTGTCCGGCCGTGGCCGGACTCTGCCGGCCGAGGAACGGCCGTGGCACAAGGCGTTCTCCGGCGAGGGCGAGGTCCCCAAGACCACCGCGCGCAAGCAGGAACGTGAGCGGCGGGTCGCGGCGGCGCAGGGTCGCACCCCCAAGGTCGGCCAGCCCGGCACCAAGACCGGCGGCGCGAAGGGTGCCCTGCGTGGCGCGGCACGGGGCGCGACCGCCGGCCGGCCCCGGGTGGCGCCGGGCCGCAAGACGCTGACCCCGCCACGGCAGGCCGCGGAACTGGTCGTGGGCCGCAACCCGGTGCTGGAGGCGCTGCGCACGCACACGCCGAGCACGGCGCTCTACCTCGCCCTGGGCATCGACATCGACGAGCGGATCACGGAGATCGTGCGCACCGCGACCGATCGCGGGATACCGCTGCTGGAGGTCAGCCGCGCCGAGCTGGACCGGATGACCGGCGGGGTGCTGCATCAGGGCGTGGGCCTGCAGGTGCCCCCCTTCGCCTACGAGCTGTTCGAGGACCTGCTGGCCGCCGCCACCGAGACGGTCGACCCGTTGCTGGTGGCACTGGACGGTGTCACCGATCCCCGCAACCTCGGCGCCGTGATCCGCTCAGCCGCGGCCTTCGGCGCCCAGGGCGTCTTCCTGCCTGAACGCCGGTCGGCGGGGATGACCGCGACGGCGTGGCGGACCTCGGCGGGCGCCGCGGCCCGGCTGCCCGTCGCCCAGGTGACCAACCTGACCCGCTCGCTGCGTGCCTGTCAGGAGGCCGGCTTCACCGTCGCGGGCCTGGACGCCGACGGAGAGATCGGGCTCTACGACCTCGACGCCGCGCTCGGGCCGCTGGTCCTGGTCGTGGGCTCCGAGGGTCGGGGCCTGTCCCGCCTCGTCGGTGAGACCTGCGACCTGCGGGTCAGCATCCCCATCTCGTCCACAGTGGAGTCACTCAACGCCTCCGTCGCGGCCGCCGTGGCGCTGGCCGAGGTCGCCCGCCGGCGCCACTCGCGCTGATCCGTCGTCTCGCCGACCGCCCCCTCCGGTTGCCCCGCACATACTCGGTATGCATACTGCGTATCTATGAGCAACTCACGGGGTAGGCGCACCTTCGCCACATTCGTTGTCCTGCTGGCACTCAGCGCGGCCGCCGTGGTGGCCGCCCCCGTCATCGAGAGCTGGCTGCGGTTCGCCGCCCACGCCGTCAGCATCGGCGAACCGGACGGGACCTGGCCGCTCCCGATCGAGACCGAGCCGCACTGGAGCGAGGACGCGCCCGGGCTGGAGCAGCCCGCCGGGCAGGAGGGCTCGGGCTGGCACGTGGCGCCCGGCGGCACCGGGCGGGTGGGCGTGGGGCGGCTCTACCGCTACCGCGTCGAGGTCGAGGCGGGCAGCGGCCTGTCCGCCGCGGAGGTCGCGCGCGTCGTGGACAACGCCCTGCGCGATCCCCGCGGCTGGAGCAACGAGGTCGCCTTCCAACGGGTCGAGGCCGGCGACGTCGAGATGGTCATCCGGGTGGCGTCACCGGCCACCGTGGACAGGCTCTGCGCCCCGATGGACACCAACGGTGAGGTCTCCTGCACCAACGGCAACCTGGTGGTCCTGAACCTGGTCCGGTGGAACCACGGCGTCAAGGCCTACGCCGATGCGGTGGCCGACTATCGCGTGCTCGTCGTCAACCACGAGGTGGGCCACCGCATCGGCCACAGCGGACACCCGCCGTGCCCCGGCCCGGGCCGCCCCTCACCGGTGATGATGCAGGTCTACTACACCGGGCTGCAGGGGTGTGTCCGCAACATCTGGCCCTACACCACGGACGGCGCCTTCATCGGCTGACCGGGCGAGCGACCCGAACGTGCGTCACTCCTGCGGCGGGACATAGAAGGCGGTGGTGGCCGCGACGTTCGCCGCGACGGTGTCCGGGTCGGCACCCGCGGCGAGCGACGCCTCACCCCAGGCCTGCGCCGAGGCGGTGTGGTAGGCCCGGCCCTCCTCACTCAGGGCCCAGGCCAGCTTGTCCTCGGGCACCTCGTCGCCGGGGCGCAGGTGCAGGGCGAGGCCGAGCAGCGACAGGTCCCAGCCGACACCGACCGCCCCGGGACCGTACTGGTCCCACATGTCCGGCGGCACGGTCGCCGTGTGTTCCATCTCGAACAACGTACCGTCGTCCACTGTGGACAGGCGGACCTCGACCTCGCTGAAACTGTCCGGGCCGGGCGGCCCCATCTCCCAGCTGACCCGCAGCAGGCGCGGCGGCTCGCAGGCGAGGATCTGGCCACCGGCGTTGCCCTCGAACTGGTAGCGGCCACCCAACCGCAGATCCCCGCTGACCGGCAGGAACCAGCGCGAGATCCGTTCGGCCGAGGTCAACGCGTCCCACACCTCCTCGATCCCGGCCGCGTAGGTCCGGCTCAGCGCGATCCGCTGCCCGTCCCCGGCGGGCGTCTTGGCCGCCCCGGTCACCCGGGTCACCGCCGTCAGCTCGTCGATGATCTCCTTCACGCCGTCTCCCTCTCCTCATTCGTACGGTCACCGCGACCGCGCCCCTGCCGAACCCGCCGCCCTCGGGCGAGTTCGGTCTCCAGCGCGTCGAGGCGCTGGCTCAGGAACGCGCGGTGGCGCTGCGCGGTCGCGTCCGGCAACGGCCGGAACCGGTCGAGCCAACTGTCCACAGTGGCTAGTGGTTGCGCCGCCAGCACGTAGACACGACGGGCCCCCTCGGCACGGACGGTCGCGAAACCGTTGTCCCGCAACACTTTCAGGTGCGCCGACACGGCCGGCTGCGTGATCGCGAAGTCGGCCTGGACAGCCTCGGTCAGCGCCCCGGAGGTCCGCTCGCCACCAGCGAGCAGCTCCAGGATCCGCCGCCGCACCGGGTCGGCCAGCACCTCGAACGCGTCCACCCGGCAGAACCTATCAGACTGCTCTTATATAAGCCATACCTGATAGATGAAACGATGTTGACTCGGCTGGTATCACCGAAGCATGGTCGAGCAACGCCCGCTGTACGACGTCGGCCGGCTGGCGGTGGCGATCGCGGGCCAGCCCCTCGCGGCATACCTGAACCACATCGAGACCAACCCTGACGAGCGGACCACGGCACGCGCCCTGCGCGACGATGCCCGCCCGCGACCGCTGACCCGGGGCGACGCCGACATCGCCGCCATCGTGCGCACGCTGGCCTGGACGGTGATCTTCCTGGCCGGCGCTGGCAGCGCTGTTCTCGTCGGGGTCGTGGGCGCCCTCGTGCCGTCACTCGACCTCGTGACGACGGTCCAGGCGGTGGTCATGGTCGGCGGCTTCCTGTTCGCCGACATGTCGCTGGCGATCCAGGTCGGCCGGGTCCTGCTGCTGCGGTACCTGGGAGAACACGCCTTTCCCGGGGAGGGCCGCCGCGGCAGGTCTCGGGGCCGGGGACGTGGCCGCGCGGGCGCACGACCGCCGGCCCCGCCGAACCGGTTCGTGCGATGGCTGTGCACCCCGTCGTGGTTCGACGCGGTGCCGGCGCTGCTGTTCGCCGCGCTCGTCGCGCCGCACGTCATCAGCGCGATGTCCTAGCTCGGAGCCGGAGGTCGGGATTGAACCGACGACCTACCGCTTACAAGGCGGTTGCTCTACCACTGAGCTACACCGGCAGGCGCCGCCGCGAGGCGCGGGGCTGCCCCGATCGTACCGCTCGTCCCGGCAGGACCAACCACGGATAACCGGACGTGACGATCTTGGCCAGCCACGGGGCGTACGGGCGGATCCACGGGCTCTTGGCAGACGGTGAGCCAGCCACTAACGTGAGCGCAACTGTCCCGGACCCCACCGGGCAGCCGTCCGCGACTGCTGCCGTGAGGCGGCGCGGGCCTTTCACTCGGATCGTCCGGCACGTTCCTGCCGGTGAAAGGTTGGTTTCTCTCACCATGGCTACCGTCACCTACGCGAAGGCCAGCCGGATCTACCCCGGCAACAACCGGCCCGCGGTCAACCAGCTCGACCTGCAGATCGCCGACGGCGAGTTCCTCGTCCTGGTCGGCCCCTCCGGTTGCGGCAAGTCGACGAGCCTGCGGATGCTCGCCGGTCTCGAAGAGATCGACGAGGGCGCGATCTACATCAACGACCAGGACGTCACCAACGTCCCGCCGAAGAACCGCGACATCGCGATGGTCTTCCAGAACTACGCGCTCTACCCGCACATGACCGTCTACGAGAACATGGCCTTCGCGCTGAAGCTGCGCCGCACGCCCAAGCCCGAGATCGACCGTCGGGTCAAGGAGGCGGCCCGCCTGCTCGACATGGACGAGGCGCTGCTGTCGCGCAAGCCCAAGGCGCTCTCCGGTGGTCAGCGCCAGCGCGTGGCGATGGGCCGGGCGATCGTGCGGGAGCCGCAGGTCTTCCTCATGGACGAGCCGCTGTCCAACCTCGACGCGAAGCTGCGGGTGCAGACCCGTGCCCAGATCGCCGCGCTGCAGAAGCGCCTGCAGGTCACCACGGTCTACGTCACCCACGACCAGGTCGAGGCCATGACCATGGGTGACCGGGTGGCGGTGCTCCTCGACGGCGTGCTGCAGCAGGTCGACTCGCCGCGCAACCTCTACGACACCCCGGCCAACGCGTTCGTCGCCGGCTTCATCGGGTCGCCGGCCATGAACATCCGTACGGTCCGGCTCACCGAGGGCGGTGCGGACGTCGGCGGCTACACGGTGCCGCTGACCCGCGAGCAGGTCGCCGGTGCCCGCGCCGACGGCGCCAGCACGGTGACCATCGGCTTCCGGCCGGAGCACACCGACATCGTCAGCGCTGGCGAGGGCGGCATCCCGATGGTCGTCGAGCTGGTCGAGGAGCTGGGCTCCGACGCCTTCGTGCACGGGCACGCCGCGCTCACCGCCGGCGCCGACCGGGAGTCGCTCGTGGTGCGGACCAGGCCCGGCACCACCCCGCGCATCGGCGAGACCGTGTACCTGCGCCCCTCCGGCACGGTGCACGTGTTCCACGCGACCTCCGGCAACCGCCTGTCCTGACCGCCGTTGGCGTGATCGCGTGGATTCCGGGTCGCCGCGGCGCTCGGAATCCACGCGATCATGGCCTGGCCAGGGTCAGACCCGCATGACCTCGATGCCGCGGTCGACGAAGGGCTGGACGTCGGCGTCCCCGGCGTCGTGGTCGGTGATGAGCGTGGCGACCTTCTCCGCGGCACAGACCCGGGCGAACGCGTGCCGACCGATCTTGGATGAGTCGGCGATCACCACGATCTTGCGAGCCCGGGAGGCGAGCAGGCTGTTCATCGCGGCCTCCCCCTCGTGGTGGGCGGCGGCCCCGAGTTCCGCGTCGAAGGCGTCCACCCCGAGGAACGCCACGTCCAGCGTCAGTTCGCGCAGAATGCCGGTGGCGAGCGGGCCCACCAGTTCGTAGGACTGCGGCCGGATCACCCCGCCCGTGACGACGATCTTCATCCGCGAACGGACGAGCAACTCGTTGGCGATGTTCAGCGCGTTGGTCACCACGGTGAGCTGGGGGCCGTCGGGACCGGTGCCGGACAGGTCCGACCGCGCCGCCAACGCCCGTGCGACCTCCGTGGTGGTGGTGCCGCCGGTCAGGCCCACGACCATGGCCGGGTCGACGAGGCTCGCCGCCGCCGCGCCGATGCGCTGCTTCTCCGAGGCGTGCTTGGCCGACTTGTAGCGCAGCGGCAGGTCGTAGGAGACGCCGTTGACGACGGCGCCGCCCCGGGTCCGGGTGATCATCTGTTGCTGTGCCAGCTGGTCGAAGTCCCGGCGGATGGTGGCCTGGGAGACGACCAGCCGCTCGGCGGCGTCCTCGACAGTGATCCGCCCGGTCTCGGTCAGCAGCTCCAGCAGCGCGTTCCAGCGCGCGTAGCGGTCCACCCGGGCCTCCTCAGGCGCGACACCGGCCTGCGTCGCTGCAGACCGGCCGTGAGCGTTGGTTGCACAGTATTCCTGCCGCCGGCACCGTCGCCTCGCTCGCTACGATGCCCGTGGACAGCGTTGTGCGCAATGATGCGCGAAACCCCAGGAGAACGTCGAGCCCGGTGCGCGAAGTGTGACCGGTGCGAGAGGCGGGGCGCGGGCATGGCCGAAGTAGCGATCGCGGTGGACGTCGGCGGCACCAGCATCAAGGCAGGACTGCTGGACACCACCGGGCAACTCGTGCACCTCCAGCGCCGGCCGACCCGACCGGACCAGGGCGAACGCCGCCAGGGCGCCGGCAACCCGGACGCCGATCCCATCATCTCAACGATCATCGATACGATCGACGACCTGCGGGCCACGGCACTGGCTCGCGGCGACACGCCCGTGGCCTGCGGGGTGGTGGTGCCCGGTGTGGTCGACGAGCGCTTGGGCGTGCTCGCCTTCGCCCCGAACCTGGGCCTGCGCGACGTCGCCCTGCGCGACGCGGTCGCCGCGCGGGTGGGCCTGCCGACGGCGTTGGGCCACGACGTGCGGGCGGGTGCGCTCGCCGAGGTGAGGCTGGGCGCCGGCCGAGGCTGCGACCGGACGCTCTTCGTCGCCCTCGGCACCGGAATCGCCGCCGCGATGGCGATCGACGGCAGGATCGACCCCGGCGCCCACGGCGCGAGTGGTGAGATCGGCCATGTGGTGATCCGGCTGGGCGCGGACGCGCTGCCGTGCGGTTGCGGCGGGCGTGGCTGCCTGGAGCGGTACGCCTCCGCCTCGGCCGTGGCCCAGGCATACGCCCAGGCGGTCGCGCTGGCGGACGGCCCACTGTTCTCCCGTACGGATGAAACGGCCGGCGTGGTCGGGCCATCCCGCGTCGGGGCGTGGCCGGGAAGGCCATCATCGGTTGACGCGGCAGAGGTCGTGCGACGAGCGGACGCCGGCGAGGAGCGGGCGCAGGCGGTGTGGCAGGAGGCAGTGGTGGCGTTGGCGGACGGGCTGCTCATCGGCATCGCCGTGCAGGATCCGCGACGGATCGTCCTCGGCGGCGGTCTGGCCCGGGCCGGGCGTGCTCTGCTCGAGCCGCTGGCCAAGGCGCTGGCCCAGCGACGCACGTTCCACCGCCTGCCCGAGGTGGTGACCGCCCAACTCGCCGACGAGGCCGGCTGCTACGGCGCCGGCCTGCTGGCCTTCGACGCACTCGCGGGGGGCACGCGCGCATGAGCCGCCAACCGATGAAGCTGCGCGGTCGGGTCGTGACGCCTGAGGGCGTCCTCGCCGACGCCGTGGTCCGGCTGGAGGACGGCCGGATCGCGGAGGTGACGCCGGCCGAGCGCTCCCGGGTGACCCGCTCGGCGGCGTGGATCGTGCCGGGCTTCGTCGACCTGCACGTGCACGGCGGCGGGGGATGCACGTTCACCACGGGCGACCTGGAGCAGGCCAAGGGCACCATCGCCTTCCACCGCTCCCACGGCACCACCACGATGCTGGCGAGCCTGGTCACCGCCTCACGCCCGGACACCCTCGCCCACACCACCACGCTCGCCCAACTGGTCCACAGTGGAGAGCTGGCGGGTGTGCACCTGGAGGGCCCCTACCTGTCGACCGCCCGGTGCGGGGCACAGAACCCCGCCCATCTCAGGGATCCGGACCCGGACGAGCTGGACGCGCTGATCGCCACGGGCGTCGTGCGCGTGGTGACCATCGCACCCGAACTGCCCGGCGCGCTGCCGGCCATCTCGCAACTGCGCGCGCACGGCGTGGTCGCGGCCGTGGGCCACACCGACGCCACGTACGAGCAGGCCCTCGCCGCGGTCGAGGCGGGTGCCACCCTCGCCACCCATCTGTGCAACGCCATGCGGCCGGCGCACCACCGCGACCCCGGCCCGATCGTGGCGCTGCTCGACAGCCCGGACGTGGTCTGCGAGCAGGTCGCCGACGGCGTGCACCTGCACGACGGGATGCTGCGCCATGTCACGCACGCCGCGGGGCCGGATCGGGTCGCCCTGGTGACCGACGCCATCGCGGCGGCCGGGATGCCCGACGGCGAGTACGAGCTCGGCGGCCAGGAGGTCATCGTGAGCAACGCGGTGGCACGGCTGCCCGCCTCGGGCACGATCGCCGGCAGCACCCTGACCATGGCCGCCGCCTTCCGCCGGGCTGTCCAGAGTGGACTGTCCATCGTGGACGCGGTGACGATGGCGTCGACGACGCCCGCCCGGGTGCTCGGGCTCGACACCACGCTGGGCGCGATCGCTCCCGGCCTGCGCGCCGACCTCGTGCTGCTCGACGAGGACCTGCAGGTGGTCTCCGTCCTGCGCCAGGGCAAGCCCGTCGAGGAGTCCTGAACGTCGGATTGCTATCACAGCCGGTGGGGCGTCTGGCTTGCGCGCACCGGCTAGCCTAGTCTGCCCTGGTGGACTCCCCCACCGTCGTCGCTGACCTGGATCAGCCGCCGGAGTCACCACAGGAGCAGCCCACGAGCCCGCCCGGCCTGCCGCGTGAACGCCCCGCGGCCGCCGATCTGGCGGTGCCGCCCGGGATCGCGCGCGATGCCGCGGCCATGGTGGACGCGGCCCTGGTGGACACGGCGCTGACCGAGCCGCAGCGTGCCCTGCTCGATTTCGAGCGCCGGTGGTGGCGGCAGGGCGGCGCCAAGGAACAGGCGATCCGCGACACCTTCGGACTGACCCCCACCCGCTACTACCAGAACCTCAACAGCGTGCTGGACCTGCCGGCGGCCGCGCAGTACGACCCCGCGCTCGTGCACCGGCTGCAGCGCCTGCGCGGCGCCGCCACCCGCGGCCGGCGCCTGGCCTGACGCCGGGCGCGGCTGAGCCGCCGCTGAGCGGTCCGTGGCGCCCGCGCCGGCACGGCCGCCGTGGCGGTTAGCCTGATCGGCATGTCCCTACGCCTGCCCCGGCTCACGCGTCGACGGATGATCACCGGCGCGATCGTGCTCGCGGTGATCGCCGGCCTCGTCGCCTGGGCTGTCGCGCCGAAGCCGCCGTCCTACCGCACCGTTGAGGCGATGCTGACGGTGCAGACCGGTCCGGCCGGCGACGAGCCGGTCCAGCTCGACACGACGCTCTACCTGCCCCGGTCGGCCGACGCGGAGCACCCGGTGCCGGTGATCCTGCTGGCGCACGGCTTCGGCGGGACCAAGCGGAGTGTGGCCGACGACGCCGCCGAGTTCGCCGATCGCGGATACGCGGTGCTGACCTGGTCGGCCCAGGGCATGGGGAACAGCACGGGATCGATCCATCTGAACAATCGAGACTACGAGATCCGCGACGCGCAGCAGCTGCTCGACTGGCTCGCCACCCGGCCCGAGATCGCCCTGGACGCCGCCGGCGACCCGCGCGCGGCCGTCGTCGGTGGTTCCTACGGCGGCGCGCTGGCGCTCATGCTCGCGGGCGTCGACCACCGGGTCGACGCGATCGTGCCGATGATCACCTGGCACGACCTGGCCGACGCCTTCCTGCCCGAGTCGACCGGGTCGGGCGCGGCGCAGGGCGTCTTCAAGAAGCAGTGGGCCGGCCTGTTCTTCGGCAGCGGCCGGGGTGTGGGCTCGCTCGGCGCCTCCGCGATGATGTTCGGCGACCGCGCGGGGACGGCCGGGACGCCGGGGGCCGGTACGCCGGACGGGGCACGGACCACCGACCCCACCTGCGGGCGGTTCGCCGCGCAGGTGTGCGCGGCCTTCCTCGACGTGGCCACCGACGGAGTCGCCGAGCCGTCGACGATCGACCTCCTGCGCGCCTCCAGCCCGGCGTCCATAGTGGACAACATCACCGCGCCGACCCTGCTGATCCAGGGTCAGGCCGACTCGCTGTTCCCGCTCAGCGAGGGGGAGGCCAACTACCGCGCGATCGCCGCCACCGGCACCCCCGTGCGGATGGACTGGTTCACCGGCGGTCACGACGGAGGCGACGGTCCGCGGGCCGATCGGGACCGGGTGCGATACCTGACGCTCACCTGGCTCGACTACTACCTGCGCCACATCGGGGAGGACCCCGGGACCGGCTTCACCTTCTCGCGCGTGTCCGGCTTCGACGCCGAGACCCGGCGGGTCACCGCGCTGGGGTTCCGCGGTGACGGCTATCCGGACGGCCTGGCCGGGCACACGCCGGCGACCTCGATCCTCGCTCTGGCCGGCCCGGTGCAGGAGATCGCCAATCCGCCCGGGGGCAACCCGTCGGCCATCACCACCCTGCCGGGCACCGGCGGCGGCCTGCTCGCGACCGCGCTCGGCAACTCCGCGCTGGAGATCCCGGGCCAGTTCGCCGCGTTCGTCTCCGAGCCGCTGGCCACCAACACCGACGTGGTCGGCACCCCGACCGTCCAGATCCGCGCCGCCTCGCCGACCGGCACTGCCGTGCTCTTCGCCAAGCTCTACGACGTCGACCCGGACAGCGGTGCCACGCTCCCGTTCGGGCTGACCGCACCCGTACGGCTGACCGGCCTGCCCGCGTCGATCGACGAGGCGGCGCCGGTGAGCGTGACCCTGCCCGGCATCGTCTACCGGTTCGAGGCGGGGCACCGGCTCATGCTCACCCTCGCCACCTCCGACCAGGCCTTCACGACGCCGGCGGAGCCCGCCGTCTACACCGTGGCGCTGGCACAGCTCGGCCCGGGCGGGGTCTCCGGCGCCGCCCTGACGCTGCCGTCGGTGACCGGGACGCCGATCACCGACCCCGAGGTCTACTGGCGGTACGTGCTGGTGGGCGTCGCCGTCGCGGTGGCGCTGGGCATCCTCGCGGCCTGGCTCGTCGCCCGGATCCGCCGTCGGCGGCGCACGGTCACCGTCGACGCCGAGCACGCCGACACGCCGCTGGTGGTGCGGGGCCTGCGCAAGGAGTACGGCGACTTCGTCGCGGTGGAACGCGTCGACTTCACCGTCCACCGTGGACAGGTCGTCGGGCTGCTGGGTCCCAACGGCGCCGGCAAGACGACCTCGCTACGGGTGCTCATGGGGATGACCCGGCCCAGCCGGGGCGAGATCCTCGTCTTCGGCCACCGGCTCATGCCCGGCGCCGAGGTGCTGCGCCGGGTGGGCGCGCTGGTCGAGGGACCCGGGTTCCTGCCGCATCTGTCCGGTGTGGACAACCTGCGCCTCTACTGGCGCAGCACCGGCCGGCCGTGGGAGGAGTCACGTTTCGAGGAGGCGCTGGAGATCGCCGGGCTCGGCTCAGCCGTGCACCGCAAGGTACGCACCTACAGCCACGGCATGCGCCAGCGGCTGGCCATCGCGCAGGCCATGCTGGGCCTGCCCGAACTGCTGGTGCTCGACGAACCGACGGACGGCCTCGACCCGCCGCAGATCGCCGAGATGCGGCGTGTGCTGCGCGCCTACGCCACCAACGGGCGCGCCGTGCTGGTCTCCTCGCACCTGCTGGCCGAGGTCGAGCAGACCTGCACCCACGTCGTGGTCATGAACAAGGGGCGCGTGGTCGCCGATGGTCCGGTCGACGACGTGATCGGCGACTCGCCGATCTCGCGGTTCGAAGTGTCCGATGTGGACACGGCGGCCCGGGTGCTCGCGGAGGTCCCCGGCGTTCGCGAGGTCTCCCCCGAGGGCGCCACGGGCGTCGTGGTCGACCTCGACGGCACCCCCCGCGCCGACGTCGTCGCCGCCCTGGTGCGCGCCGGCGTCGGCGTGGACCGGGTGGTGCCGCGGCGACGCCTGGAGGACGCGTTCCTGGCCCTGGTCGGCGGCGACACGAGAGCGAGCGGAGAGCGATGAGCGAGACCACGTCCACTGTGGAGAGACCGGCGGCGCGGACCCGTGCCCCGTTCTCGCTGCGCACCGAGTTGCGGCGGCAGGCGAGCCGACCCCGGACCCGCATCGCGCTGGGGTTCATGGTGGTGCTGCCCCTGATCATCCTGCTCGCGTTCGAGTTCGGCGGCGACGGCGACGACTCCAACAACGGCAGCGGCGCCTTCTCCAGCCTGGTCGACCTGGCCACCAGCGGCGGGGCGAACTTCGCGCTCTTCACGCTGCTGGTGAGTTCCTCGTTCCTGCTGGTGGTGGTGGTCGCCCTCTTCTTCGGCGACACCGTCGCCAGCGAGGCGTCGTGGGGTTCGCTGCGCTATCTGCTCGCGATCCCGGTGCCCCGGGGCCGGCTGCTCGCGGTCAAGCTGGTCGCCGCGCTGCTCTACGCGGCGCTGGCACTCGTGCTGCTGGTCGGCACCGCGCTGCTGGCCGGCACGGCGCGCTATGGCTGGAATCCGCTGCGCTCGACCATCGCCGACCAGCTCGACCCCTGGCCCGCGCTGGGCCGCATCGCCTTCGCCACGGCCTACATCGCCGTCACCCTCCTGATCGTGGCGATGCTGGCGTTCCTGCTCTCGGTCTCGACCGACGCCCCGCTCGGGGCGGTCGGCGGCGCCGTGCTGCTGCACATCCTGTCCAGCATCCTCGACCAGATCGACGCCCTCGGCGGCATCCGCGACTTCCTGCCGACCCACTTCAGTGGCGCGTGGGTCGGGCTGCTCTCGACGCCGATCCAGGCGGACAGCATGGTCAAGGGCGCGATCGCGGCGCTGGCCTACGCCACCGTCTTCGGCGCCCTGGCGTTCTGGCGGTTCCTGCGCAAGGACATCACCTCCTGACCCGCCACCTCGCTCGGACCTGACCATCCGTCCGTCACCGCGAGCGTGAGCGGCACACCGACGACCTGCCGGGCGCGCGGTTCACAGGATCGACGCCACGGCGTCACCGTGAACCGCGCGTTCGCGCAACCGCTGCTCACCCCGTCGCGCCGCGCACACTCGGGCGGCGGCGGTGCTAGCCTGCCCGCGTGGACGCCTGGGAGGACACGTCGACGATCATGGTCGGCGACCGGCGCATGCGGGTGCGTCGCCGCCGCCGACGGGGGATCCGTCCGTGGTTGGTCATCGCGGTGCTGGTCGTGCTCGCTGCCGCGGGCATCGGCACCACGCTGTGGCTACGCCGCCCGACCGGGCTCGATGCCGTGCCGGGCAACGCCATCGCCGCCGCCGGGGCGTTCCAGGCGAAGATCGGCGCCGACGGCCTCATCACGGTGAGCCTGGAGATCCGCAACATCTCGGGCGAACGGGTCACGGTCACCGGTGCCCGGTTCGTGCCACCCGCCGGCCTCACCCAGGTCGCGCTGACCGTGCTGTCGCCGGGCAAGGACTACAGCAACCTCGCGGTGCTGGACGGCGCCTTCCCGCCCGCCGCTCCGGTGACCCTGGGCACCGAGGGCATCGACCAGAACGCCATCGTCGCCGCCCGGTTCCAGGTGACCTGCGACGCGTTGCCGTCGCTGTCGATGCCCAGTGGCGAACAGATCTTCGTGACCGTACGGGCTGGGGATGACGAGCGGCAGGAGGAACTCACGCCCCCGGTGATCGCCGGCGCCCCCTGGCTCGTCGCGACGGCGCGCTCGGCCTGCGCCGAACCCCACGACGACGAGCCGGGTCTGCAGACCCCGCTGCCGCCACTGCCCGAGATCACCGCGCACTGAAGCCCGGGCGCGCCCGCGCCGAGCCGGCGGTAAGGAGTGACCTGAGCAACGCACCTATGCCTGCCCAGCCGTGATCGCTTAGGATGTCGGCAGCACCTCACAACTGAACACCTCATCCAGAGGGGCAGAGGGAACGGCCCGATGAAGCCCCGGCAACCACCGCGCGCACGCAATGACGCCGCCACGCGGGCAAGGTGCCAACTCCGGCCCACGAGCAATGCGTGGGAAAGATGAGAAGGGATCTCTCGATGGTCGAGTCCGCGGCTCGCAATCTGGTCTGTCGCAACTGCGGCACCCCCGTGCCCCTGCGCCCGCAGCACGCCTGCTTCGAGTGTTTCGGCCCGCTCGAGGTCGGCTACGACACCGAGGCACTGGCGCGCGTCACCCGGGCCGAGATCGAAGCGGGGCCGCACAACATCTGGCGGTACGCGCCGCTACTGCCGGTCGGGCAGGACCCCGCCACCCGCGTCACGCTCGATCCTGGGATGACTCCCCTCGTGCGCGCCGACGCCCTCGCCGACGCGATCGGCCTGCGCGCCCCACTGTGGGTCAAGGACGACTCGGCGAATCCGACCCACTCGTTCAAGGACCGCGTCGTCTCGACCGCCCTGACCGCCGCCCGCGGTTTCGGCTTCACCCGCTTCGCCTGCGCCTCGACGGGCAACCTCGCCAACTCCGTCGCCGCGCACGCCGCCCGCGCCGGGGTGCCGTCGATGGTCTTCATCCCGTACGACCTGGAGGCGGGCAAGGTTCTCACCACCGCCGTCTACGGCGGTGACGTGGTCGCCATCGAGGGCTCGTACGACGACGTCAACCGGCTCTGCTCCGAGCTGACCGAGACGGACGAGTTCGAGAAGACCGCATTCGTCAATGTCAATCTCCGGCCGTTCTACGCGGAGGGCTCCAAGACCCTGGGCTACGAGGTCGCCGAGCAGCTGGGCTGGCGCCTGCCGGCCCAGGTGGTCATCCCGATGGCCAGTGGCGAACTGCTGACCAAAGTGGACAAGGCCTTCGCCGAGCTCGTCGAGATCGGACTCGTACCGGCCTCGGACTACCGCGTCTTCGGCGCCCAGTCACGCGGCTGCAACCCGATCGCCACGGCTCTGTGGAACGACTCGGAGGACATCGTCCCGGTCAAGCCGACCGGCATCGCCAAGTCGCTGAACATCGGCGACCCGGCGGCGGGACGGTACGCGCTGGAGTCGGTGCGGCGCACCGGCGGCTGGATGGAGGACGCCGACGACGAGGAGATCCGCGAGGGGATCCAGCTGCTCGCCGCCACCACCGGCATCTTCGCCGAGACCGCGGGCGGCGTGACCGTCGCCGTGCTGCGCAAGCTGATCGCCTCCGGCCGACTGGACCCGGACGCCGAGACCGTGCTCTACAGCACCGGCGAGGGGCTCAAGACGCTCGACGCCGTCGAGGGCCGGGTCGGACCGACCCACCGCATCAAGCCGTCCCTGCGCGCGGCCCGCGAGGCCGGCCTCGTCGAGTAGCGCGACGTCCGCCAGCGCCGACCACGCCGCGTAAGCGCGACGATGCAGATCGTCGAACTTTTTGCAGGGGAACCCCTTGACGTAGGCATCCCGACGGCGCAGGATGCTGGCTGCGGGAGGGTATCGCCGCGGTGGCCGGCAGGGCGGCGCGCAGGTTCGACGTCAGCGATGGGGTCGACGCGATATTCCTCCCGACCAAACTTTCCCGCCGCTGCAACGGTTCTGGCACGCGGAGGCGCCGGGCGGGCCGAGCCGGCGCAGCCAAACACGTCGATGCGGTCGCCAGGCCGTGCCGACGCTGCGGGCGAACAACACCTGCCATGCCGAACAGAACCGGCACGTGGTGGCCATCAACGAGGCGACGGGGTTCACCGTCGTCGACGGCGGGCGATCGGGGAGTTCGCGGTGGCCTGATCCACAGTGGACGCATGAGCGCCGGCGCGGGCATACACCCATACGCACGGTTTGAAAAGGCATACCAGGTGTCACCAAATCGAAACTCTTGCCAACCGTAGTGTCCGTTTTGGGTCGATGCGGTACAGGAGGGGTTCCTGTAGCGTGCGTAACCGGTCACACCTTCCAAGAGCCCAATGGGACCGGTGATGACTGGAGGGTCGCGGCAGGCGACACAGGTTCGGCAAAGTGAGGGAACAGCAGTGGCACAGGGCACTGTCAAGTGGTTCAACAGCGAGAAGGGCTACGGCTTCATCGCCGTCGATGGCGGGCAGGACGTGTTCGTCCACTACTCCGCGATCGACATGGAGGGGTACAAGACGCTCGACGACGGAGCCCGCGTCGAGTTCGAGATCGCTCAGGGTCAGAAGGGTCCACAGGCGGAGAAGGTCCGGCTGATCTGAGCCGCGTTCTCCGGCGAGCGACATCCCCCTCACGACGTCGGCGGACAATCCACCTCCGCTGCTCCGGCGCAGGTGGCGCACGAAACACTCCCCCCGCACAACTTCGTCACAGGCGCCGTCCCCAGCCCGGGACGGCGCCTGTCACGTCTGGGCTGCCGAACGCCGTCCGGCTTGCACTCGCATGGTCAGAGTGCTAAACAGAACTTGGCACTCGCCAAGGTTGAGTGCCAGCCGCCCCGGTCCGCATCGGGCGCGGCTTGGTCGGGGCGGTGGGGCTCCGCACACCACCAGGCGGGCGACGTGAGTGGTCCGGCCGGTGGGTCCAGCGGAGCGGTCGTCGCGGGCTGATCCGGCCCGACCGACGAGCGCGGCACGTGCGCGTCGCGCTCGAAGGTGCGTACAACACTGTCCAGGAGGACAACGCCGAATGGCCAAGATTATCGCGTTCGACGAGGACGCGCGCCGCGGTCTTGAGCGGGGCATGAACATCCTCGCCGACGCCGTGAAGGTGACGCTGGGCCCGCGGGGCCGCAACGTCGTCCTCGAGAAGAAGTGGGGCGCC
>Ga0164243_10001538_pt1 | contig 39089 bp, 38 predicted proteins | sample OricompcompostOP_FD_108781 | JGI IMG/M metagenome (GOLD analysis project Ga0164243, IMG submission 108781) | Organic Plus compost microbial communities from Emeryville, California, USA - Original compost - Organic plus compost (OP) | ecosystem: Engineered > Solid waste > Mixed feedstock >... | reverse complement strand
GCGTGCGATCCGTGGGTCCACATAGGACCGCTTCGCGACGGCCGGGGTGTTGCCCAGTTCCTCGGCGACCTCACGCATCACCGCCGCCTGCGTGCGCTTGAGGGCCCGTTTGGACTTCGCGGGCCCGGCCGCGGCGAAGGCGGCGGCCGCGAGCACGGTCGCGTGCCAGGTGCGCAGGTCCTTCGCGGTGAACTGCTCCCCGGCGAGTTCCTTGAACCGCTCGTTGATCTGCTCGGCGTGCACCTCGTGCCAGCCGTCGCGTTCGCGGTAGACGAGCAGGCGTTCACTCCCGCAGCGAGCCCGGCGCAGTGACTTCACCACGGCGGCGAGCCCGTCGTCGGTGATGCTGTGCGCGCGTTCGATGCCGCCCTTGGCCAGGTACCGGAACACGATCTGGTTCCGCTTCACCGTGACGTCGTCCTTCAGCAACGTCGCCGCGCCGCGCGTGCCGTTCTCCTCGGCGTACTCCTCGCCGCCGGTGCGGAAAACGCCCCGGTCGAGCATGCGCAGCGACGCGGCGAGCACACGCCGGCGGCCCAAGCCGCGGGTGCCGAGGTCGTCGGCCACGCGCATGCGCCATTCGGGCAGCCGCTGCGCGAGTTCCAGCACCCGCTCGTGCTTCTCCTCGTCGCGTTCGCGGCGCCATTGCCGGTGGTAGAGGTACTGACGGCGGCCGGCCTCATCGACGCCCACGGCCTGGATGTGGCAGTCGGGTCGAGGCGCGATCCACACGTCGCGCCACGCGGGCGGAATGACCAGCTCACGAATCCGGCGGAGCGTGTCGTCGTCTCGGAGGGCTTGCCCCTCCGGACTGAAATAGCGAAAGCCGCGACCGCACCGGCGGCGGCGGATGCCAGGCCGCGACAGATCGCTTTTGGTCAGCCGCATCAGACGTTCTGGGACAGCGCGTCCACGACGGCCTGGTACTCCGCGTAACGCTCGTCGGGAAGGCAGCTCAGGTGGCCGAGGATCGAGTCGTCGGCGCCGTGTGCCGCGGCCTGCCTGAGCAACTCCGCACGGTCACACGGATAGTCCACATCGGACAGCAACGCGCGCAGCCGGTCGGGCTCGGGCATGTTCATGTTCGTCGGCATACCCCTGATGGGCCGCCGCAAACGGGTTTCAGCTGGGCTGCAGCTCTCCGGTGAGCGGCAGCAGGTGCTCGCCGCCGGCGGCGCGCAGGATCCGCCGGACCGCCTGCGAGTCGCCGACGCGCACGCCGAGGCGCACGTCGCGGGCCCCGGCGATTTCGGCGGCGGCCTGCAGGGTCTGCAGCCCGGCGGCGGACATGAACGTGACCGCACTGACGTCGACGACCACGTCGTGCACGCCGGAGACCAGGCAGCGCTCGAGTGCTTCGGCCAGGTCGGGGGCGGTGTGGGCGTCGAGCTCACCGGCAACCAAGACGGTGGTCCCGTCACCGGCCGCGCGGCGCGAGAGCGTCAACTCCTGGAGCATCGATCCTCCTTCCCCGGCGGACAGAGGGAGACAAGTCTGTCTTAGCAAAGAGAGAGGGAGGCTGTCGAGGTCTATGATGAGGCTGTCATGACTAGCGAGAGCAAGACCAGTCTGCGGCAGGACGCCCGCGAACGCATCCTGACCACGGCATACGAGCTGTTCTCGCGGCGGGGTATCCGTGACGTCGGTATCGATGAGGTGATCAGCCGGTCGGGGGTCGCCAAGGCGACGCTCTACCGCCACTTCCCGTCGAAGGACGACCTCGTGCTGGCGTTCCTGGACCGCCGCGAGCAGCTGTGGACCCTGGGCTTCGTGGAGACCCAGGCACGCGCTCGCGGTACCAGCCCCCGGGAGCGGCTCCTCGCGATCTTCGACGTGTTCGACGGCTGGTTCCGCCGTCCCGAGGAGTTCGACGCCTGCTCGTTCATCAACGTGCTGCTGGAAATGGGCCCGGCGCACCGGCTCGGTCAGGCCAGCATCCGGTATCTGAGCAACATCAGGACGATCGTGCGGACGCTGGCCGACGAGGCAGGTCTGCGCGACACCGAAACGTTCGCGCATTCCTGGCACATCCTCATGAAGGGCTCGATCGTCGCCGCCTGCGAGGGCGATACCGACGCCGCACTGCGGGCGAAGGAGATGGCGGGCGATCTCATCGCGCGCTACGAGCCGGTCGCGGCCGTCGCCGGGAAATAACCCCGCCCGCGGCGCGGTTGTGCCTGCCATGAGCACTGACACGCGGGGCCGGGTCAAGGTCGAACGAGGTGCCAAGCGGGTGCGCGTCGTACTGGGCGGCAAGATCATCGCCGACACCACGCGGCCGCTGCTGGTCTGGGAGATTCCGTACTACCCGGCCTACTACCTGCCGCGCGAGGACGTCGTCGCCGATGTGCTCGTGCCCAGCGGGGACACCGGGCACTCGCCGAGCCGCGGCGATTCGGTCGTGTACGACGTGCGCGCCGGCGACCGCGAAGCGCCCGGCGCCGCCCAGGAATACCCGGAGTCGCCGATCGAGGAACTCCGTGGCCACGTGCGCTTCGAATTCTCGGCCATGGACATGTGGTTCGAGGAGGACGAGGAGATCTTCGTGCACCCTCGCGACCCGCACAAACGCGTGGACATCCTGGCCAGCTCCCGGCACGTGCGCGTCGAGATCGACGGCGTGACGGTCGCCGAGTCGGACAGCCCGCACCTGCTGTTCGAGACCGGCCTGCCGGTGCGCTACTACCTGCCCAAGACCGACGTGCGGCTCGACCTGCTGGAGCCCAGCGACACCATCACGCGCTGCCCGTACAAGGGCGAGGCGGAGTACTACTCGGTGCGCGCGGGCGGCAAACTGCACTCCGACATCGTCTGGTACTACCGGATGCCGTTGCCGGAGAGCCAGAAGGTGCAGGGCATGCTGTGCTTCTACGACGAGAAGGTCGACGTCTACGTCGACGGTGTGAAGCAGGAGCGCCCGAAGACCCCGTTCGGCTGAGGCCCTACTCTCGGAGTCATGACGGACCGCCTGTACTTCCGCCAGCTGCTGTCGGGGCGCGACTTCGCGGTCGGCGACCCGGTCGCCACCCAGATGGTCAACTTCGCCTACCTGATCGGCGACACGCAGACCCGCGAGGCGGTGATCGTCGACCCGGCGTACGCGGTCGGGGATCTGCTGGACGTGCTCGCGGCCGACGACATGCGGCTGACCGGCGTGCTCGCCACGCATCACCATCCCGACCACGTCGGGGGCAGCATGATGGGCTTCACGCTCGCCGGGCTCGCCGAACTCCTTGCCCGCGAACCGGTTCCGGTGCACGTCAACCGCAACGAGGCCGAGTGGGTGCAGCGGGTCACCGGCCTGTCCGCGACGGATCTGACCGGCCACGACCACGACGACGAGCTACGCGTGGGCGACATCCCGATCCGGCTGCTGCACACGCCCGGCCACACCCCGGGCAGCCAGTGCTTCCTGGTCGACGGCCGGCTCGTCGCGGGCGACACGCTGTTCCTGGAGGGCTGCGGCCGCACGGACTTCCCCGGCGGCGACGCCGAGGCGATGTACCACAGCCTGCGCTGGCTGGCCGGTCTCGACGGCGATCCCGTGGTCTTTCCCGGACACCAGTACTCGGCCGCGCCGTCGGCGTCGCTGTCCTCGGTGAAGGAGAGCAACTTCGTCTACCGGCCGCGCTCGCTGGAGGAGTGGAAGACGATGTTCGCCTGAGTTGACGGGTGGCCCCGGCGGAGGTGCAATGATCGCCTGGGGCGTCGGTCGCGAGGAGAACGAGCATGACGCCAACGCTGCGAGAAGAGCTCGCAAACCTGCCGGTCGAACTGACGAGTTTCGTCAATCGCCGCACCGAACTCGCCGACGGCAAGCGATTGCTTTCCCAGCACCGGCTGCTGACCCTGACCGGCCCTGGCGGGGTCGGCAAGACCCGGCTGGCACTGCGGGTGGCGGCCGACGTGCGGCGAGCGTTCGGCGACGGTGTCTGGCTGGTCGAACTGGACCAGCTGCGCGACCCGTCACTGCTGGTGCACACGGTGGCGAACACCTTGCGGCTGCGCGAGGACCCGGGCGCGCTGCTCATGCCGACGCTCGTCGAGCAGCTGGCCTCGCGGCAGGTGCTGCTGATCCTGGACAACTGTGAGCATCTGATCGAGGCCGTCGCCCAACTCGCCGACACGCTCATCCGGTCCTGCCCGCGGGTGCGGGTACTGGCCACCAGCCGCGAGCCGCTCGGGGTCGCCGGTGAGACCACGCTGCCGGTGCTGCCGTTGCCGGTGCCCGAGCCCGGGCGTCCTTCGGCGGGCAAGCGGGCGGCGGGATTCGACGCGGTGACCCTCTTCGCCGACCGGGCGGCCGCCGTGGTGCCCTCCTTCGACCTCACCGAAGGCAACGAGGCCGTCGTCGCGCGCATCTGCCGCAGGCTGGAGGGCGTGCCGCTGGCGATCGAACTCACCGCGCCGTGGTTGCGCACGTTGTCCACCGAGCAGATCCTTGACCAGCTCGACGGCGGGCACGAGCTGCTGCACCTTCCGCGGCGGGGCGTGCCCGAGCGCCAGCAGACACTGCACGCCTGCATCGAGTGGAGCTACGAGTTGTGCTCGCCCGCCGAGCAACGGCTGTGGACGCGGCTGACCGTGTTCACCGGCGGGTTCGATCTCGACGCGGTCGGCGCGGTCTGGCCGGAGCTGGACGAGGCGGACACCCTGGATCTTGTCGCCGCGCTGGTGGACAAATCGGTTCTGCTGCGCGACGACCATGGCCCGGTCGCGCGCTACCGGATGCTGGAGGCCGTCAACGAGTTCGGCATGTCGCGGCTGGACGAGCAGGAGCTGGTCGCGTTGCGCCGGCGCCACCGCGACTGGTGCCTCGACCTGGTGTCGCGGGCGCACGCCGAGTGGATGAGTGAGCGCCAGATCGACTGGCGCCCGCGGCTGGAACGCGAGTTCGCGAACATCCGGGCCGCGCTGGACTTCTGCCGTAGCCGGCCGGGGGAGTCGGAGACCGGACTGCGGCTGGCGAGCAGGCTCCACCCGTTCTGGCTGGCCAGCGGACGGTTCAGCGAGGCGCGGCACTGGCTGGATCCCGCGTTGCGCAAGTCCGCGGAACCGAGCGTGGCCCGGGCCGAGGCCGTGTACACCGCGGGACTGCTGGCGTCCATGCAACGCGACATCCCCGCCGCGACGGACGTCCTCGAGATCGGGCGCGCGATGGCGGCGCGGCTGGACGACGAGGCCGTCGGCGCGCTGGTGACACACACCGCCGCGAACCTCGCGTTCTACTCCGGTGATCTGGGCGCGGCGGTCGACGCATTGGCGCGGGTCGTGCCCATCTGGCGCGCGCTGGAGCGGACGTTTCACCTGATCGACGGGCTGCTCGCGCTCGTGCTCGCACGCACCGCGCTCGGCGAGGACGACGCGGCGCAGGCCTGTTGCGAGGAACTGCTGGAGATCACCACCCAGCGGCGTGAGGTGTGGCATCGCGGGTACGCGCTCTGGACCTACAGCTTCGCGATGCTGCGGCGCGGGGAGCTGGAGCGGGCGGACGAACTGGCCCGCGAGGCACTGCGGCTCAAACGGCAGATGGACGATCCGGTCGGCGCGATCTGGTGCCTGTACACGCTCGCGTGGATCGCGGCCGACGAGCACGATCACGTCAGGGCCGCGGTCGTGCTCGGGGCCGCGACGACGTTGCAGCGGACGTTGCGGATTCCCGGGCTGCCAGGCCCCGATACCGTTGTGCGGCAAGAAGAATACGGTGAGCGGGTGCGTCAGGAACTCGGGCCGAGGGAGTTCAACCGGGCCTTCGAGGACGGTGCGCGGCTCGACCTCGCCGCCGCGATCTCGTACGCCCTCGGCGAGCAGCCCGAGACACCGACCCGGGACGAGGCGGACGGGTCCGCGTTGACGCGCCGCGAGCGGGAGGTCGCCGACCTGGTCGCGAAGGGGATGACGAACAAGGAGATCGCCGCCCGGCTGGTGATCTCCCAGCGCACCGCGGAAACGCACGTCGAGCACATTCTCACCAAGCTGGGGTTCACCTCCCGCGCGCAGATCGCGAGCTGGGTGGCCAGGGGTACGTAGGTACGCCGGCTACGTAGTGGTCGCGGTGTTGTTGCCGACGCGCACCAGAGCCGGCCGGGCGCATGGTGCTGGCACCGGCGACGAACAGGAGGCGGCGATGCCCATCGACTCCACCCCTCAGCCCTGCCCCCGGTGCCTGCGGACGACCGTGCTGGTCAGCTACCCGTGGGGACGGCAGTGGTTACACGCGGGAACCCTGCGGGCGGAATGCCAGAGCAGTCTGCCGACCGTGCCCCAGCGGCCCGCGCGCTAGCCGACCGCGGTCACTTCCGTCGCGACCTTCGCCGCGAGTTTCTCCAGCAGGTCCGCTGTTTCGGTCATGCAGCGCTCGACGTCCGGCTCGATCTCGGTCAGTCCGTAGGCGCCGGAAAACCCGTGCCGGAGAAGGACTGCCGGGGACAGTGCCTGGTGCCCGGCGATCGCCACCACCGGGATGTTGCGCGCCCGGGCGGCCGCTGCGATGCCCGCCGGGCCCTTGCCGCGCAGGGTCTGCTCGTCGAACGCACCCTCACCGGTGACCACGAGATCCGCGCCGGCCAGCTTCGCCTCGAAACCCGTCATCTCCAGCACGACATCGATCCCGGGACGGAACCGCGCGCCGAGGATGGCCAGCGCGGCGTACCCGGTTCCGCCTGCCGCGCCCGCGCCCGGCAGCGCGGCCGCGTCGAGGTCCACCACCTTCGCGAACCGGCGCAGCGCCTCGTCCAGCACGGCGACGTCCTCGGGTGTCGCGCCCTTCTGCGGCCCGTAGACCGCCGCCGCGCCGTGCTCGCCGAGCAGCGGATTGTCCACATCGCTGGCCACCACGACCGACGCCGACCGCAGCCGGGCGTCGAGCCCGTCGAGATCCACCCGCGCCACGTCCAGCAGCGCCTTGCCACCCGGCAGCAGATCCCGGCCCCGCGTGTCGAGCAGCCGCGCGCCCAGCGCCGCCACCATGCCCGCGCCGCCGTCGGTGCTCGAACTTCCGCCGAGGCCCAGCACGATCCGCGTGCAGCCGTCGTCCAGCGCACGGCGGATCAGCTCGCCGACGCCGATCGTGTTCGCCGTCAGAGGTGCGAGTTGCCCGCCCGGCAGCAGGCTCAGCCCGGACACCGCCGCGAGCTCGACGACCGCCGTACCCTCGCTGCGCGCGTACCCGGAGTCGACGCGTTCACCGGTCGGCCCGGTCGCCTCCACCGGCACGAACGTGAACCCGGCCGCGACCGCCGCCGCCACCGTTCCGTCGCCGCCGTCCGCGATCGGGCACTCCACGGTCTGCACCCCCGGCATCGCGCGCCGGAACCCCGCCGCGATCGCGTCCGCGACCTCCTTGGCAGGCAACGAACCCTTGAACTTGTCGGGGGCGATGACGATGCGCATGTGAGCACATTAGCCATCGCGCGGAATCCCGTCGCGCATCTCGGCGATCAGCGACGCCACCACGGCCTTGAGGCTGCCGTTGTGCTCACGCGCCACCGCACGCTGACGCTGGTAGCTCGCGCCGCATTCGAGGATCGTCTCGACACCACGGAGCTCCTTGACGCAGTCCAGCCGCCGCGCCACCGGTTCGAGCCGGTCGAGCAGATCCAGCAGATCGTCGGTGACGAGCCGTTCGTCGCCGGCCGCGTTGAGGATGATGATCGCGTCGAGCCCGTACCGCGCCGCGCGCCACTTGTTCTCCTGCACATGCCACGGCGGCAAGGAGGGCAGCCGCTCGCCGCGGTCGAGGCGCTCGCTGAAATCGTCGACGAGGCACTGCGTCAGTGCCGTGATCGCGGCGACCTCCTCCAGCGTCGGCAGGCCGTCGCACACCCGCATCTCGATCGTGCCGAAATGCGGCGCGGGCCTGATGTCCCAGCGGATCTCGGAGAAATGGTCGATCACACCGGTGCGGAACATGTCCTCGACGTAGCTCTCCAGCTCGGCCCACGCGCGGAATTGGAACGGCAGGCCCGCGGTCGGCAGCTGCTGGAACATCAGCGCGCGGTTGGACGCGTAGCCGGTGTCCTCCGCGCCCCAGTACGGCGAGGACGCCGACAGTGCCTGCAGATGCGGTGCGTAGTTGAGCAGCGCGTCGAGCACCGGGAGCACCTTGTCGCGGTGGTCGAGTCCGACGTGGACGTGCACGCCGTAGATCAGCATCTGCCTGCCCCACCACTGGGTGCGCTCGATCAGCTTGGCGTAGCGGGCCTTGTCGGTGACTTTCTGCTGGTACCACGAGGAAAACGGGTGAGTGCCCGCGCAGAACAGCTCGACCCCGAGCGGATCGGTCACCGAGCGCACCACGTCCAGCGACCCGGCGAGATCGGCGGTCACCTCGCCGACCGTGCGGCAGATCCCGGTGATCACCTCGACGGTGTTGAGCAGCAACTCCTGCTTGATCTTGGGATGCTCGTCGAGCCCGTCGGGCCGGACCGCGTCGAGGATGCGCTGCGCGACCGAACGCAGTTCACCGCTGCGCCGGTCGGCCAGCGCGAGCTCCCATTCCGCCCCGACGGTCGAGCGGCGGGACGGGTGGAACTCGATGTGCATTCAGACCTGCGCGCCGTCGCCGTCGTGCGGGTTCTGCTTGACCCGCAACAGCAGCAACGCGATCGCCGTGGCCAGCGACAGGATGCCCAGCGGCGTGCCCACCGTCGCGGACAGCCCGATCAGGTTCGGCGCGATCAGCAGGAACAGGCCGACCAGGAAGAACAGCAGCACGATGAACGCGCCCTTGCCGGGCCGGGGCAGCGGGGGCGGCTCAGGCGGCACGTAGTGCTCGGTCTCCTCGGCGGGATCGTCGCCGAGCACGACGTCGTCCCACTCCGAACCGCCGGTGCGCCACGACGACGGTTCGGGCTCGGCCGGTTTCGCGGGCTTCTCGGGCGCCGGGGGAGGCGGATCCGCGGCTTCGGTCGCCTCCGCGGCCTCCGCTGTCGCCTCGGCGAAGACCCCCTCCGCCCGCAGGTCGGCGACGATGGCCGCGAAAGTCGCGTCCACGTCCTCCGGATCCGTGCCCTTCGAACTCATCGCGATCCCACCCGCTCGGCTATGAACTCGACGCTGCGCTCGAAGACGATCGGCGCGTCATTGTCCAGTGTGGCGACATGGAAGCTGTCCCGCAGCACCACCTCGGTGACGTCCTCGCCGCGCACGCCCTCCAGGACGATACGCGCGTTGACCGGCTCCACCACATGGTCAACGACGGAGCGGAACAACAGTAGCGGCTGGGTCACCTTCGCGAGGTCCGCGCGCACCAGGCGCCACAGCTGCGCCAGGCTCGCGGCGGCGCGTACCGGTGTGCGCGGGTAGGCCAGTTCGACCGCGCCCGGTTTCTTGATGTCGCTCGCGATACCCGGCACCGAGGGCAGCACCCGCGAGAGCACCGGCAGCAGCTTCGCGTCCCGGCGCATCGTCATGACGGACGGGTTGACCAGCACGAGCCCGGCGATCTGCTCGCCGAAGTCCTCGGCAAGCCGCAGCGCGAGCGTGCCGCCCATCGACAGGCCGAACACGAAGACGGTTTCACAGCTCTCGCGCAGCCGGAGCAGTTCGGTGCGCACGCAGCCGTACCAGTCGGTCCAGGTGGTCCGGTTGCACTCCTGCCACGTCGTGCCGTGCCCGGGAAGCAGCGGGCAGGACACGGTGTAGCCGCGTTCGGCGAGGTGCTCGCCCCACGGCCGCATGCTCTGTGGCGTGCCGGTGAACCCGTGGCACAGCAGCACCCCGGCTTCGGCAGATCCGGTGTGCGAGAACGGTTCCGCACCGGCGAGCACGGGCATACTCGACCGCCCTTCTCCTCGTCCCGACCGCACCCATCGTCCCACGCGGGCGGCCACGGGGACATGGCCGGATCACCTGTGACATCTCGCGCAACCGCCCGGTCCCCGTTGTGCCGGGGCGGTGACGGTTCGTACTCTTGTCCGGCAGGGTGGTTTCGGCAGGTAGGAGGGCATGTCGAAGTGCTGTATCGGTTGCTGAAGTACGTGCTCCTCGGCCCGTTGCTCCGGCTGTTGTGGCCCACGAAGGTCACCGGCACCGAGAACATCCCCGACACCGGTGGTGCGATCCTGGCCGGTAATCACCTCGCCGTCGCCGACTCGTTCTTCATGCCGCTGCGGGTGAAGCGGCGCGTCACGTTCCCCGCGAAGTCCGAGTACTTCACCGAGCCCGGCGTCAAGGGCAAGTTGAAGAAGTGGTTCTTCACCGGCGCCGGCCAGATCCCGATCGACCGCTCCGGCGGGTCGGCCGCGCAGGCCGCCCTCGACACCGCCATCCGCCTGCTGCGCGAGGGAAACCTGCTCGGCATCTACCCCGAGGGCACCCGCTCACCGGACGGCAGGCTGTACAAGGGCAAGACCGGCGTCGCGCGAATCGCGCTGGAGGCGGGCGTGCCGGTCATCCCGGTGGCCATGATCGGCACCGACAAGGTCAACCCGATCGGGTCCAAGATGTGGATCCCGCGCCGGCTGGAGATCCGGTTCGGCAAACCGCTGAACTTCTCGCGCTACGAAGGTCTTTCCGGCGACCGGTTCGTGGAGCGGTCGATCACCGACGAGATCATGTACGCCCTGATGGAGCTGTCCGGGCAGGAGTACGTGGACATCTACGCGGCGCGGGCGAAGGAGCTGCAGGCCGCCGACGAGGCCGGACTGCGGCCCGCGGTGCCGTCGCAGCCCTCCGCGCGGGAGGCCGACCGGGTACCGCAGACGAAGGCGGGCTGAGCGAGCACCTAAGGTGTTTCGGTGCGCTTTTTCTACGACACGGAGTTCATCGAGGACGGCGTGACCATCGACCTGGTGTCGATCGGTGTCGTGGACGAGCGTGGCCGCGAGTTCTACGCGGTCTCGACCGATTTCGACCCCGCCAAGGCGGGCCCCTGGGTGCGCGAGAACGTGCTGCCGAAGCTGCCGTCCCCGGCGGACCCGGCCTGGCGTGGGCGCAAGCAGATCCGCGAGGACCTGCTCGCCTACTTCGGCAAGCCGCCCGGCGGGATCGAGCTGTGGGCCTGGTACGCGGCCTACGACCATGTCGCGCTGGCCCAGCTGTGGGGCCCGATGCCCGAACTGCCGCGCCAGCTGCCGCGCTTCACGCGGGACCTGCGGCAACGGTGGGAGGACGCGGGCAAGCCCAAACTGCCCGCGCCGCCCACCGACGCCCACGACGCACTCGCCGACGCCCGCCACAACCTCGAACGCTGGCGAGTGATCAGGAACCTCCCCCTCCGCGGCTGAGCTGGATCAGCGGGCCGCGACGGCGGCGGCGAGGGTGTCCAGCAGCTCAGCGGTGGTCTCCCAGTCGACGCAGGCGTCGGTGATCGACTGGCCGTAGGTCAGCTCGTTCGCGCGGCCGAGGGTCAGGTCCTGGCGGCCGGCCTCCAGGAAGCTCTCGATCATCACGCCGACGATGCCGCGCTCACCCGCGCCGATCCGCGTCGCGAGCTCCTCCACCACACCCGCCTGGCGGACGTGGTCCTTACCGCTGTTGCCGTGGCTCGCGTCGATGATCACGCGCTCCGGCAGGCCCGCCTTCTCCAGCCGGATCAGGGTGTCCCGCACGGTGCCCTCGTCGTAGTTCGGGCCGGACGCGCTGCCGCGCAGGATCACGTGGCAGTCCGGGTTGCCCGCGGTGGTGACCAGCGCCGCGAGACCGTCGGCGTTGATGCCGGGGAACACGTGCGAGGCGCCCGCCGCGCGCGTGGCGTCCACGGCCACCTGCACGTCGCCCTCGGTCGAGTTCTTGATTCCCACCGGCATCGACAGCGCGCTGCACAGCTGCCGGTGCACCTGGCTCGCCGCGGTGCGGGCGCCGATCGAGCCCCAGCTGACGGTGTCGGAGATGTACTGCGGGGTGATCGGGTCGAGGAACTCGCAGCCGACCGGCAGCCCGAGGCCGGAGATGTCGAGCAGCAGCTTGCGGGCCAGCCGCAGCCCCTCGTTGACCGAGAAGCTGCCGTCCAGTGCCGGATCGTTGATCAGGCCCTTCCAGCCCAGCGTGGTGCGCGGCTTCTCGAAGTACACCCGCATGATCACGTGCAGCCGGTCGCGGACCTGGTCGGCCTTCTCGGCGAGCCGGATCGCGTAGTCCATGGCGGCCTCGGGATCGTGCACCGAGCACGGCCCGACCACGACGATCAGCCGGTCGTCGGCGCCGCTGAGCACGTCCACCGTCTGGGCGCGCCCGTGCGCGACCGTCTCGGCGACGGCGTCGCTCATCGGGAACTCCTGGCGGAGCAGGGCAGGGGAGATCAGCGGGCTCATGCTGGTGGTCCGCTGGTTGTCCAGCGCCGCGGTGATCGACATGGCGGGGGTCTTCCTTTCGCGACCGGCCCGCGTCATCCGTCGAGCCGGTCTGTCATCCGGCTCGAGGGTGGAGGTTCAGCGCGCGGCGAGTTCGCCGGCTGGCCCACCCAGGGCCGGCCCGCTAAACCAGAAATACCGCTGCACGGCCGCGACCCTACCAAACCGCTGATCCGCTTTACCGATCAAGGTGTCGGGCGGCTACTCTGGCGGGAAGAAATGTGATCCACGACAACTTCTTCGAAAGGGCTGATCAGATGCGCGTGGGGGTGCTGACCGGTGGCGGCGACTGCCCCGGCCTGAACGCGGTGATCCGCGCGGTCGTCCGCAAGGGCATCGAGACCCACGGCTGGGAGGTCGTCGGTTTCCGCAGCGGCTGGCGCGGGCCGATGACGGGCGAGAGCAGGCCGCTCGGGCTCACCGACGTCGAGGAGATCCTCACCCGTGGCGGCACCATCCTCGGTTCGTCCCGCACCAACCCGTACAAGGAGGACGGCGGGGTCGACAAGATCAAGTCGGTGCTCGCGGACCAGCACATCGACGCGCTGATCGCGATCGGCGGTGAGGACACGCTCGGCGTGGCCAAGAAACTCACCGACGACGGGATCGGCGTGGTCGGCGTGCCCAAGACGATCGACAACGATCTCGCGGCCACCGACTACACCTTCGGCTTCGACACCGCCGTGCACATCGCGACCGAGGCGATCGACCGGCTGCGCACCACCGCGGAATCCCACTACCGGGCCATGGTCGTCGAGGTGATGGGGCGGCACGCGGGCTGGATCGCGCTGCACTCCGGGCTCGCCGGCGGCGCGAACGTCATCCTGGTGCCGGAGCGGCCGTTCTCGGTGGACCAGGTCGTGGAGTGGGTCGAGCGGCGCTTCGAGCGGATGTTCGCGCCGATCATCGTGGTCGCGGAGGGCGCGCTGCCCGAGGGCGGTGCCGAGGTGTTGGCCAGCGGGGAGAAGGACGCGTTCGGGCACGTGCGGCTCGGCGGCGTCGGCACCTGGCTGGCCGAGGAGATCGCGCACCGCACCGGCAAGGAGTCGCGCGCCGTCGTGCTCGGGCACGTGCAGCGCGGCGGCACCCCGACCGCGTACGACCGGGTACTCGCCACGCGGTTCGGCCTGCACGCCGTCGACGCGGTGATGGACGGGGACTTCGGCACGATGGTCGCGTTGCGCGGCACCGACATCGTGCGCGTGAAGCTGGCCGAGGCGACCGCCGAACTCAAGACCGTGCCCGCGGCACGTTACGAGGAGGCCGAGGTCTTCTTCGGCTGAGCGCTCTTCGCCGGCGACCGGGCAGCGGCGTCACCGGCAGGCGCCGCTGCCCGGTTTCGGCCCACCCTACCTTCGTAGGGGATATGGTCTAAACCATTTACCTGCTGGTCCAGTCCAATTTATGGTGCTTTCGTCCCTTCTTCTCCAGGTCAGGGAGGAAGCATGTCCAGGCACCGCAGACTGTTCACCGCCGCCGGAATTTTCGCGGCACTGCTGATGACCGTCTCCCTCACGCCGCCCGCGTTCTCCGCGCCGGTGGGCAAGGTGCTCGGTTACTTCGCCGAATGGGGCGTGTACCAGCGCAATTACCACGTCAAGAACATCGAGACCAGTGGTTCGGCGGCCAAGCTGACCCACATCAACTACTCGTTCGGCAACGTCACGAACGGCCAGTGCGCGATCGGCGACAGCTACGCCGCCTACGACAAGTTCTACAGCGCGGCGGACAGCGTCGACGGCGTCTCCGACACCTGGGACAGCGGCGCGCTACGCGGCAACTTCGGGCAGCTCAAGCGGCTCAAGCAACTGCACCCGAACCTGAAGGTGCTCTACTCCTTCGGCGGCTGGACGTGGTCGAGCGGTTTCACCCAGGCCGCGCAGAACCCCGCCGCGTTCGCGGAGTCCTGCTACAACCTGCTCAACGATCCGCGCTGGGCCGGGGTTTTCGACGGGATCGACATCGACTGGGAGTACCCGAACGCCTGCGGGCTTTCCTGTGACAGCAGCGGCGCGGCCGCGTTCAAGAACCTGATGGCGGCGCTGCGGGCCAAGTTCGGCGACAAACTCGTCACCGCCGCGATCACCGGCGACGGCACGTCCGGCGGCAAGCTCGACGCCGCCGACTACGCCGGAGCAGCGCAGTACGTCGACTGGTACAACGTGATGACCTATGACTACTTCGGCGCGTGGGCGGCGAGCGGGCCGACCGCGCCGCATTCGCCGCTGAACTCCTACAACGGCATCCCCACCGCGGGTTTCTACTCCGACGCGGCCATCCAGAAGCTCAAGTCGAAGGGCGTGCCGTCCGCGAAACTGCTGCTGGGCATAGGTTTCTACGGTCGCGGCTGGACGGGCGTGACGCAGGCGGCGCTGGGCGGCACGGCCACGGGCGCGGCACCGGGCACCTACGAGTCGGGTATCGAGGACTACAAGGTGCTCAAAACCCGTTGTCCCGCAACGGGAACGGTTGCGGGCACCGCGTACGCCCACTGCGGTAGCGAATGGTGGAGCTACGACACTCCGGCCACGATCGCCGGCAAGATCAGCTACGCCAGGGGACAGGGCCTCGGCGGCGCGTTCTTCTGGGAACTGTCCGGCGACACCGCCAACGGTGAACTCGTCACCGCGATGAACGGCTAGGGAATCTCCCGGGGGCGGGTCGGGATCCCGCCCCCGGGAGACCGGCTCCTACGCGGGCGGGGGCGGCGGCTGCTCGCCGGGCTGCTGACCCTGGTTCCGCGTGAAGCCCTTGGCCTTCTCGGCGGCCTGGTCGATCTTGTCGCCGTGCTCGCCCCACTTCGACTTCGCCGCGTCCGCGGCCTTGTCGATGCCCTGGTCGGCCTTGTCGGGGTTCTTTCCGAGCGCTTCCTTGGCCTTGTCGAACAGGTTCATCTCGACTCCCCTTCTCCGTTCGGCTGGACCCCGCAGCGGTTCCCGGCCTCGCGCACGCCCAAACCGCGGGTCCCTCGATCAAGGGACCGACTATCGTTCGACCGTGAAGTTCAGCGGGTTCGGTGAGTACGCGGTGGAGTTCTACGACGGCCTGCTGGCCGACAACTCCAAGCCGTACTGGGAAGACAACCTCAAGACCTATCGCGAGGACGTGCGCGCCCCGATGGAGGCGCTGCTCGCGGAGCTGCTGCCGGAGTTCGGCCCGGACTTCGGCGAGGGCAAGGTGTTCCGGCCGCATCGCGACGTGCGGTTCGCGAAGGACAAGAGCCCGTACAAGACGCACTGCGGCGCCGTGATCGAGCCGGGCCGTGGCGGCGGCGCCTACTACGTCGAGCTCTCGTCGGCAGGGCTGCGCACCGGGGGCGGCTGCTTTCACCTGCAGTCCGATCAGCTCGCCCGATTCCGGCAGGCGGTCGACACCGACGTGCACGGCGGCGCGCTGGAGCGAATTCTGGCGAAACTTCGCAAGTCGGGTTGGAAGATCACCGGTGACACGCTGCGGACGAAGCCCCGCGGTTTCGCCGCCGACCACCCCAGGCTGGAGCTGCTCAAACACCGCTCGCTGTACGCCGTGAAAAGCTGGGAACCCGACGACACGCTGCACGAACGTGCCTGCCTGGACCGGGTGCGCAAGGCGTGGCGGCAGGTGCGCGACTTCAACGAATGGGCCCGCGACCACGTGGGCGTCAGCGAGAAGCCAAGGCGCTGACTCGATTCAGGGATCGGTACAGACGGGCAGGCCCGGAGGGTCTACGCTATGTAGACGTGAGCCGACGCGCGAAGATCGTTTGTACGCTAGGACCTGCCACCGCCACGGCGGAGAAGGTGCGGGCCCTCGTCGACGCCGGGATGGACGTCGCGAGGATGAACTTCAGCCACGGCAGCCACGGCGACCACAAGCAGGTGTACGACCTGATCAGGGAAGCCGCGGCTGAGACGGGCCGCGCGGTCGGGATTCTCGCCGACCTCCAGGGGCCGAAGATCCGCCTCGGCACGTTCGCAGGCGGGCCCGTGGAGTGGCGCAACGGCGACGTCGTGCGCATCACCGTGGAGGACGTCGCCGGCACCCACGACAGGGTCTCCACCACCTACAAGGGGCTGGCCAAGGACGCCAAGCCGGGGGACCGGCTGCTGGTCGACGACGGCAAGGTCGGGCTGGTCGTGCAGGGTGTCGAGGGCCCCGACGTGGTCTGCGAGGTCACCGAGGGTGGCCCGGTCAGCAACAACAAGGGTGTCTCCCTGCCGGGCATGGACGTGTCGGTGCCCGCGTTGTCCGAGAAGGACATCGAGGACCTGGAGTTCGCGCTCGAACTGGGTGTGGACTTCATCGCGCTGTCGTTCGTGCGCTCGCCCGCCGACATCGACCTGGTGCACCAGGTGATGGACCGGGTCGGCAAGGGGCGGCTGCCTGTGATCGCGAAGCTGGAGAAGCCGGAGGCGGTGTACAACCTCGAGGCCATCGTGCTCGCGTTCGACGGCGTCATGGTCGCCCGCGGTGACCTGGGCGTCGAGCTTCCGCTGGAGCAGGTGCCACTGGTGCAGAAGCGCGCGATCCAGATCGCGCGGGAGAACGCCAAGCCGGTCATCGTCGCCACCCAGATGCTCGACTCGATGATCAACAACTCGCGTCCGACGCGCGCCGAGACCTCCGACGTCGCCAACGCGGTGCTCGACGGCACCGACGCGGTCATGCTCTCCGGTGAGACGAGTGTGGGCCGGTACCCCATCGAGACGGTCGAGACGATGGGCCGGATCGTGGAGGCCGTCGAGACCGACTCGCCGACCGTGCCGCCGCTGTCGCACGTGCCGCGGACCAAGCGCGGCGTGATCTCCTACGCGGCGCGTGACATCGGCGAGCGGCTCAACGCGAAGGCGCTGGTCGCGTTCACGCAGTCCGGTGACACCGTGCGCCGCCTCGCGCGGCTGCACACGCGGCTGCCGCTCCTGGCGTTCACGCCGGAGGAGAGCGTGCGCAGCCAGCTGTCGATGACCTGGGGCACCACGACGCACATCGTGCCGAAGGTGGGTTCGACGGATCAGATGATCCAGCAGGTCGACCACGCGATGCTGGAGATGGGCCGCTACCAGCCAGGTGATCTGGTGGTCATCGTGGCGGGCTCGCCGCCGGGGACCGTCGGGTCGACCAACCTCATCCGGGTGCACCGGCTCGGTGAGGAGGACCACGCCTGACGCGTGGTCGTTAGTCTCCCCGTATGACTGAGCTGGCGAGGGACGCGGCCGCCGGGCTGGATACCTCGGAGGGTGCCGGTGGCCAGGCGGTGCTCGACCGTCTGGTGGCGCTGCTGGACCTGGAGAAGATCGACGAGAACATCTTCCGCGGCGTGAGCCCGGCGCAGTCGCCGGTGCGCGTGTTCGGCGGGCAGGTGGCCGGGCAGGCGCTGGTGGCCGCCGGGCGCACCGTGCCGGACGAGCGGAAGGTGCATTCGCTGCACGCGTACTTCATTCGCGGCGGCGATCCCCGGATCCCGATCGTGTACGAGGTCGACCGGATCCGCGACGGGCGCTCGTTCACCACGCGCCGCGTCGTGGCGGTACAGCATGGCAAGGCGATTTTCGCGTTGTCGGCGTCGTTTCAGAAGGTGGAGACGGGCATCGACCACGCGGACGAGATGCCCGACGTCCCGTCGCCGGAAAGCCTGCCCACCTACGCGGAGCGCATCGAGGGTTACCCGGAACTGGCCGTGACGCGCCGCCTCCCGCGGCCGATCGATGTCCGGTACGTCAACGATCCGCCCTGGGTGACCAGGAAAACCGGCGAGGTGGGTCCGAACAACCGGGTCTGGATGCGGGCGGACGGCAAGCTGCCGGACGAGGACTTGCTGCATGTGTGCGTGCTGACCTACGCCTCGGACATGACCCTGCTCGATTCGCCTCTTGCCAGGCACGGTGTGTACTGGGATGTCGATCCGGTGATCGGGGCCAGCCTGGATCACGCACTGTGGTTTCACCGCCCCTTCCGCGCCGACGAATGGTTCCTGTACGACACCGCGTCACCGTCGGCCTCCGGCGGGCGCGGACTGGCCACGGGCCGGTTCTTCGCACAGGACGGGAGTCTGATCGCGACGGTGGTGCAGGAAGGGCTGTTGCGGATCCGGAAGCCGTAGCGGGACAACGCGGAAGGCTCGACTCGGCCGCGCGGAAGGCTCAACTCGGCCGCGCGGAAGGCTCGACTCGGGCGCGCGGAAGGCTCGACTCGCGCGGGGCGAGGGGAGTCTTCGGTGGCGCTCGCGCCTTGGTCGGTGGCTCAGCTCACCGAGTGCAGGTGCATGGGCCTGCGGTGGCGGCTCTGTTTCCGATGGGTGGTTGCCGTCTCGATGGTGCCCAGCTGAAGCTGCACCGCGAGATAGGCCCGGCATGGCAGGCGGCTGCGGCGACGGAAGAAGAGCCTCGAACCGCGGTCACGGCAAATCGGGCAGCGGCCGCGGGTGTCCGGTTCGTGGGCCGCCAGTACCGAACGGAGAGCCTGCACGAGCAAGGGGATTTCGCGTCGGGCGAGGTCGGCTGCCGGTTCGCCATCGCAGAGTCCAGCCGAACGGGTGAGATCGTCCAACCGTTGGTGTACAGAACTCTGCAATGGGCCGACGATTGTGTCGTGTTCGAGCACGGCCGTCCTCCCGAGAGGTCCCTCGAAATGGTGAGGAGCTGAGGTTGCGCCACCCGGCGCACGATGCAGCCTACAACCGCAATCTGCAAATTGCAGGGGCCAGTGAGTGAAACTAACCCATTCGGGTAGGTCGGGCAGCGTCCGAACGCCGAACCGGCTGGTTAGATGGAGCGCGTCGCTGAGAAATCGAGCCGGGGGAATGGCGCGGACGAACGCGGAGGTGCAACACGTGAAACGGGGTCAGGGGCCCACTATTCGCCGCCGCCGGCTCGCTAGCGAGTTGCGCAGGCTTCGCGAGGCCGCGGATCTGACGATCGACGAGGTCGGCGAGAAGCTCGAATGCTCGGCGTCCAAGATCAGCCGCATCGAGACCGGGCACGTCGGCGTCACCCCGCGCGACGCCCGCGACATGCTGGAGTTGTACGGCCTGACCGGCGACGAGCGCGAGGCACTCGTGCAACTCGCCCGCGAGGCGCGCAAACCCGGCTGGTGGCAGGCCTACAAGGAAGTCTTCACCGGCACCTTCGTCGGACTGGAAGCGGACGCCAGCTCGCTTCGCGCGTTCCAGGCCCTTCTGGTGCCCGGGTTGCTGCAAACGGAGACCTACGCACGCGCGGTCATCCGGGCAATGCGGCCTGATGCGGATGAATCCGACATTCAGCGCCGTGTCGCCGCGCGCACCGCGCGCCAGGAACTCCTGTCGGACGCGAGCCCGCCGCAGTACTGGGCGGTGATCGACGAGGCCGTGCTGCATCGCGAGGTCGGCGGCCCCGAGGTCATGGCGAAACAGGCCAACCGGCTGCTCGAACTCGCGCAACTGACGCACGTCACCATTCAGGTGGTGCCGTTCGCGGCGGGTGCGCATCCGGGAATGGAGGGGCCGTTCCTCGTTCTCGGATTCCCCGAACCCGCCGATCCGGACGTCGTTTATGTTGACAGCACTTCCGGTGGTTTCTTCCTGGAAGCGCCCCCCGACGTCAAGCGCTATACGCTCATGTTCGATCATCTGCGTGCCGCGGCACTCAAGCCTGACGACTCGTTGGACGTCATCGCGGCAGCCGCGGAACGTTATTCACGGTGACCGGCTATGCATTCAACAATCACGAGCCGCGAGAAGGTAAGGAGCGGGGAGAATGGCGAAAACGGAATCGCCCATCGGAATCTGGCGTAAGAGCAGCTACAGCGGCGGCGGCAACGACTGTGTCGAGGTCGCCCTCTTCGCGCAGCACGTGGGCGTACGTGACTCGAAGAACCCGGAATCGGGCGCGCTGAGCGTGTCCGCGCGCGGCTGGCAGGGCCTGCTCAGCGTCATCGGCCGCGACTGACGAACACCCACGAAGGCCCCTTACACCCGCCGAGCAGGGGCGAGGCGGGAGTAAGGGGCCTTCGTGCGGTCACGAGCACGTGATCACCCGATGCCGGGAGTGCCCCCTCAGGACGAACCTGAGGTTCGCGGTAATGCGAACCAGGGAAGAAGAGGGAACTCCAATGCGCAACGACTGGATCTTCGACGCAGTGCAGGCCGAGGTGGCCTACCGGACGGAGGAGCTCTACAAGGCCGGGCGGGGGACCAGGCCGGTGCGCCGGCGGCGCTGGCAGCTGGGCAGGAAGCACGCCGAGGTCAAGATCCCGCGACAGCGGCGGCCGAGCGAGGCCGAATCAGTGCCGTCCGGGGTGACCCATGACGCTCACAGCTGCTCTGCCGATGGACTACCAAGCTGACCGGCAGTCATGGCTACCGGCCAAACGCAGGTCGGCGGCCCGCTGGTCAGCCCGGCCTACTTTAGGTCAGCTCGGTAATACAGTGGCGGAACTGTCGGTGGGGTAGGCAAGAATGCGTCTTGTGCCCCGTCTAGGTTCCGGAATCCCGTTGGTCGCGCGTGTCGACGAGATGCGCAGGCTCCGCGCCGGCTTCACGCGCGCCGAGCGTGGTGAGGCCGGCGCGGTGCTGCTGTCGGGGGACGCGGGGGTCGGCAAGACGCGGCTGCTGTCCGAGGTGGCCGAGTTCGCGGGCGGCCGGGGCGCGCTGGTACTCACCGGCCGGTGCCTGGACGTGCGGGAAGGTGGCCTGCCCTACCTCCCGTTCGCCGAGGCGCTCGCCCCGCTGGCCACGGCCGAGGATCCGGGCATCGCCGAGGCTGTCCGCTCGCGGCCGGCGCTCGGGCGCCTGCTGCCACTGGCGCAGACGGGGGTGCTGTCCAACAACGAGTTCGTGGCCGTCAGCTCCGAGCACGAGGTGCCGCACCGCGCCCGCCCGGAGCAGGACCTCGGGCAGCTCCAGCTGTTCGATGCGGTGCTGGGCGTGCTGACCGAGATCGCCGGGCAGCGGCCCGTGCTACTCGTGCTGGAGGACCTGCACTGGGGCGACGGGTCCACCCGCAATCTGCTGTCCTTCCTGCTGTCGCGGCTGCGCGCGCAGCGGCTGTTCGTGGTGGCCAGCTACCGCGAGGAGGACGTCCACCGCAGGCATCCGCTGCGGGCGCTGCTCGCCGAATTGGTGCGGCTGCCCGCGGTCACGAGGATTGATCTCGCGCCGCTGGGCGACGCGGACGCGCGCGCCTTCGTCGAGGCGCTGGCCGACGGGCCGCTGTCGCCGGAGGTGGTGGCGAGCGTCGTCGAACGCTCCGAGGGCAACCCGTTCTTCGCCGAGGAACTGCTCGCCTCGTGCGCCGACAGCGCCGATCTGCCGGCCGGTCTCGCCGAGGTGCTCCTGGCCAGGCTCGAACGGCTCTCGCCCGACGCGCGCCGTGTGCTGCGGGTGATCTCGGTGGCGGGCGAGTCGGTGGCGCACGGTGCGCTGGCCGAGGTGTCCGGGCTCGGCGAGGACGAACTGGACGAGGCACTGCGCGAAGCGGTGCAGCATCACGTGCTGGTGGTGGAGAAGGGCGCGTACACGTTCCGGCACGCGCTGCTGCAGGAGGCCGTGTACGGGGATCTGCTGCCCGGCGAGCGCACCCGGATGCACGCGGGCTACGCGGCCCGGATCCTTCGTACTCCGCAAGGGCGCGGGCACGACGCGAAGCTGGCGTATCACAGCCTGCAGAGCAAGGACCTGACCACCGCGCTGCCCGCGCTGCTGCGCGCGGCCGACGAGGCCGAACGGCTGGGCGCGCCCGGTGCCGCGCTGCGCCATATCGAGCAGGCGCTGGAGATCTGGGACGCGGTACCCGAGTCGGCCCGCCCCGCCGACGTGGACGAGGGCAGGTTGCTGCACGAGGCGTCGTATTTCGCGGGCACGTCGGGGGAACCGGAACGCGCGATCGCCTACGCGCGCTCCGCGGTGCAGTCCCTCGGCCCCGACGTCGATCCCGAGTTCGCGGCGCAGAAGTGGCGCAGGCTGGCCGAGGCGCTGATGAACGTCGAGGGCACCATCGACCAGGCCGTCGAGGCCATCGGCCGGGCGTGGGATCTGGTGGCCGAACGCGAGGTGAGCAAACCGAGGGTGTGGGTACTGGCCACCCGGGCGGCCATCCTGCGCGGTATCGGCCGCCGGGAGGACGCGTTGTGGAGCGCGCGTACCGCGGTCGAGGACGCGCGAGCGGTCGGCACCGTCGGCGGCGAGGCGGCCGCGCTGATCACGCTCGGCGCGCTGGCCGACAACGCCGGTGACTTCGAGGAGGCGCGCGCCCGGCTGCGCGAGGCCCAGCAGAAGGCCCGCGAGGCCGATTCCCTCAACGTCGAGCTGCGCGCGCTGTGTTTCCTCGGCTTCAGCTACGAGGACCAGGCCCGGATCGCCGAGGCCATCGACGTTTTCCAGCGCGGCATCGCCCGCGCGGAGCAGACCGGCCTGACCTGGAGCACGTACGGCCTGGAGCTGCGCGCGCGACACCTGTCGCTGCTCTACGCCAGCGGTGAGTGGCCCGAGGAGTCGCTGACGGGGGTGCCCGCGCGTGGCGTGTCCAGTGTGCTGGCGGCGAGGATGACGGCCGCCGCGCTGCCGATCGTGGTGGCGCGCGGCAGGTTCACCGCGGCCGGCAAGCTGATGGCGGAGCTGCGCCCGCACTGGCGCGCGGAGCCGCTCACGGCACTGGCGGCGGGTGCCGCGGGCGCGGAAATGGCGTACTGGCAAGGGGACTACGCCACCGCGATCAAGCGGGAGGCGGAGGCGTTCGACTTCCTGCGCTCCCTGGACGACGACTATCTGCTCAGCGGTATCCGCCTCGGCGCGCTCGGGATCGCCGCGGCGGTGGCGCAGGCGCGGGCGGCGCGTATCCGTAACGACGAGCAGGCGGCGCGGGAGAGCGTCGAAGTGGGGGAGGCGGCGCTGGCACAGGTCCGGCACGCGGCGGAGCACGGGCGTCCGAGGTCGAAGACGCTCGGTCCAGAAGGCCGGGCCTGGCTGGCCCGCGCGGAAGCGGAGGCGAGCGGCCTCGGCGGCGCGGCCGATCCGGCACTGTGGGCCGAGGCGGTGCGCGCGTTCGACTATGGCGCCGTGTACCAGCAGGCCCTGTGCCGGTGGCAGTACGCCGACGCGCTGCTGGGCGCGTCCGCCGATCCGGCGCTCGCCGCCGCGGAACTGACGAAGGCGCACGAGGTCGCGGAACGGCTTCGCGCGGTGCCCTTGCGGGACGCGGTGCGCGATGTCGCCCGCCGGGCGAAGGTGAGCCTCGACGGCGCGCCCGAACCGGTGCGGGACAAGGCGGTCGTCGACCCGCTGACCGAACGCGAACGCGCCGTGCTGGAGCGGGTCGCGCTGGGGCGCACCAACCGCCAGGTGGGGGACGAGCTGTTCATCAGCGAGAAAACGGTGAGCGTGCACCTGTCCCGCGTGATGGCCAAGCTGGGCGCGTCCCGGCGGGCGGAGGCCGTGGCCATCGCCTACGACCGCGGCCTGCTCACGAAACCGGCCGGTGCCCCGGCGATGCGGAGCTGAGCTACTGGATCTTGCGCAGCACCCGCAGTCCCGCGGTCATGACGCGGGTCCACAGGCGCGGTGGCACCAGCCGCGGCGGCCGCAACCGCAGGCCGCGCTGCAGCGCGATCCCTTGTGTTTCGGTGTATTTGAGCAGTCCCTCGGGCCCGTTGCGCCGCCCGTAGCCGGATTCCTTCATCCCGCCCATCGGCAGGCCGACGGTGCCGAACGTCGCCGCGTAGCCCTCGTTGACGTTGACCGTGCCGGCCTTGAGGCGCGCGGCCACCGCCAGGCCGGCGGCCGAGCTGCCGGTCCAGACGCTCGCGTTCAGGCCGTAGCTCGTGTCGTTCGCCCGCGCGATGGCGTCCTCGACGTCGTCGTAACCGTAGATCGACACGACCGGGCCGAACGTCTCGTCCGCGAACAGGTCCATCTCGGGAGTCACGTCGGTCAGCACGGTCGGCTCGTAGAACCACGGCCCGAGGTCCGGCCGCGCACGTCCGCCGGTGAGCACCTTCGCGCCCTTCGACCGCGCGTCCTCGACGTGCGCCGAAACGCCGTTGAGCTGGCTTTCCGAGGTCAGCGAACCCATGTCCGCGCCGTAGCCCAGCTCGCCGCCGAGCCGCAGTGCCTCGGTCTTCGCCACGAACGCGCGCGTGAACTCCTCGCGGATACTCTCGTGCACGTAGATCCGCTCGACCGACACGCACAGCTGCCCGGCGGAGGAGAAGCACGCCGCCACCGCACCCGCGGCTGTCTTCGCGACCGGCGCGTCCGGCAGCACGATCATCGGGTTCTTTCCGCCCAGCTCCAGCGAATATCCGCTCAGCCGCCCCGCGACCTGCTGCGCGAGCGCCTTGCCGGTGGGGGTGGAACCGGTGAAGCACAGGTAGTCCGACTCCTCGACGAGCGCGTCGCCGATCTTCGACCCGCGGCCCAGCACGATCCGCCACACCCCGGCGGGCAGTCCGGCCTCCTCGGCCAGTTCGTGCAGCCACAGCGCGGACAGCGCGGTCTGGTTGTCCGGCTTCTGCACGACCGCGTTGCCCGCCACCAGCGCGGGCAGCACGTCCATCGCGGTCAGCGCCAGCGGGTAGTTCCACGGCGAGATGATCGCGACGACACCCTTGGGATGCTGCAGCCGGGTGGCCTTGGTCAGCCCCGGCAGCACGCCGGCGATCCGCTTCGCACCCAGAATCCGCGCGCTGTGCTTGCCGTAGTAGCCCGCGACGAGCGCGGTCGCGCTCACCTCGTCGAACGCGTCGAGCCGCGCCTTGCCGGCCTCCAGCTGCACCAGGTCCAGGATCTCGTCCTGCCGCTCCAGGATCAGGGCGTGCAGCCGGGTCAGCACCTGCTGCCGCTCGCGCACCGGCCGCGCCGCCCAGGCCCGCTGGGCCTCGCGCGCCTCGTCGAAGGCCCGGCGCACGTCGGCGTCGGTGGCCTGGGGAAGCGTCGCCGAGGTCAGGCCGGTGAACGGCGCGTTGATCTCGACCGGCGCCGAGTCCTGACCGCCGCTGGCCCGGCGTACCAGCTGGGCCGCCCGCGCCGACGAGGGCGCCCCGACGACTCCGCCGACCGTCGTCGGCTTGCTCGCTCCGTGGCCGGTGCTCGCGGTCGTACTCGTCATGGCCCCTCCTTGCGCGGCTACGTTACCGACGAGTACAGCATACCGGCGGTATGTGCAGCCAGGAGTCAGTCACGCTGCACGGGCGGCTCCGGCGGCCACGGCCGGCTTTCGCTGGGTTCCTCGCCGGACAGCGAGCCCTTGTGCGGCGCGTCGCGCTGCGGCGGCGGCCCGTAGCCCGGCTGCGGATAGCTCTGCGCAGGCGGCGGCGGATAGCCCTGCACCGGCTGGCCGTACCCGGAGGCCACGGGCGAGATGAACCCTTGCGGGGGAGTCGGATCATCGTCGGGCGAGCGGGACGAGCGGCCGAGGGCGAGCAGGCCCGCGAGCAACGCGAGCACGCCCCCGCCGCCGATGATCCAGCCCCCGAGGCCGATGTCGTAGGTGGTCAGCGAGTCCTGGCTGCCCTCCGCGCCCTCGAAGCTCAGCGACGAGTCCACGTCCATCGCCAGCATGGCCACGGCCGCGACCGCGGCGGCCGCGGCGGCGATCAGCGCTACCCGTCCCGCCGCGCCGCCTCGCCGGGAGGACAGCACGGTCGCGACGGCGCCGGCCAGCAGCGCGGCCGCGATGACGCTGAGCGGAATTCCGTACAGGGCGACGTGACTGGCGGCGTAGAACTCGGCCAGTGAACCCGTCGGCGCCGGATCGAGCTCGCGCCGCCACGCCGAGATCGTCATGGTCTGTTCGAGCGTGCCGTCGGAGAAGAACCGCACGCGCAGGGACGGCAGCAGCGTGCCGACGACGAGGGCCGCGGCGGCGAGCACCGCGAACACGGCGGCGACGAGGGGCCGCACGCCCCGCCGACGGCCCACCGGCGGGGCGTGCGGCGGCGGAAAGCCCGGATAGTGCGGCTGGGGAAACGGTCCTGTGCTCATCAGGGACTCCTTCGCCTTCTTCTGCGAGGACGGTGAATCCCTGCCCGGTGTTCCGCTGCCGGCGTGAGCGAGATCTCTTCGTAAGTAAACGTCACCGATCGGAACCGGGTTCGTCCCAGAGGGTGTCGGGGGCCGACCCGTGTGAGGGCCGGGTCGGTTCCCGCTCAGCTCGCGTGCCGCACCGCGATCCGCTTCCACTCCTCGAGCAGTTGCTTACGACGTGCGGGCGCACCGCCGAGTTCGGCGTCGAGTGCCAGCCCGCGGGCGAGGTTCACGGTGAGCCAGAACAACGTCTCGACCTGGTTGGCGGGGATGTCCGCGGCGATCTCCAGGATGTGCGTGAGCGCGCTGCGGCCCATAGCGCGGTCGACCGGCCGGATCGCCGCCCGCAGCGCCGGGTCCGTGCGGGCCGCGATCCACAGTTCCGTGGACGCGGTGGCCAGCGTGCCCGAGTACCCGGCCCACAACATGTCGACCGCCGCCGGAATCGCGTCCACCCCACGGGGCAGCGCGCCGAGCGATTCGGCGAGCGCGTCCATCCGTTTCTTCGTCAGATGCTCCACCGCGGCGGCCATCAGATCCGCCTTGTCGGTGAAGTGGTGCTGCGCCGCGCCCTTCGACACCCCGGCCCTGGCACAGATCTCCTGCATCGACGACCGTGCGTAGCCGAGTTCGACCAGACAGTCGACGGTCGCGTCGAGCAAGGCGGTTCTGGTCTGTTCGCGGCGTTCCGCCTGGGTGCGGTGCCCTCTGGCCATGGCGCTCTCCCGGATGTACATTCCACACAGAACTTACCTTCCACTTGTAATGTTTTCTAGGAGGCCACGCCGTGCCGCTGCCACCGCAGAACAGTGCCTGGGCCGAGGATCTGGCCGATTTTCGTGATCTGGCCAGGACTTTCTGTCAGAAGGAGCTCGCTCCCCACCAGGACCGCTGGGCCCAGCAGAAGCACCTGGACCGCGAGGTGTGGACCAAGGCGGGCGAGGTCGGCCTGCTCGCGCTGTCGATTCCCGAGGAGTACGGCGGTGGCGGCGGCACGTTCGCGCACGAGGCCGTGCTGTACGAGGAGCAGGCGCGCTCCGGCGACGGTGCTTGGGGCGTCAGCGTGCACAACGGGATCGTGGCGCACTACCTGCTCGCCTACGCCTCCGAGGAGAAGAAGAAGGAATTCCTGCCGAAGTTCGCCAGCGGCGAGATGGTCGGCGCGATCGGGATGACCGAACCGGGCACCGGATCGGACCTGCAGAACATCCAGACCCGCGCGGTGCGCGACGGCGACTACTACGTCATCAACGGCGCGAAGACGTTCATCACCAACGGCGGTCTCGCCGATCTCGTCGTACTGGCCGTGAAAACGGACCCGGACGCGGGTGCGCAGGGTGTCTCGCTGATCGCCGTGCCGACCGACACGCCCGGTTTCCGCCGTGGCCGCCTGCTCGACAAGGTCGGCCTGCGTGGCCAGGACACGGCCGAGCTGTTCTTCGACGACGTGCGGGTGCCCGCCGCGAACCTGCTCGGTGAGCAGGAGGGCCAGGGGTTCATCCAGATGATGATGCAGCTGCCGCAGGAGCGGCTGATCATCGCCGTCACCGCGGTCGCCGGGATGGAGGCGGCGGTCGAGGCGACCATCGACTACACCAAGGAGCGCAAGGCCTTCGGCAAGCCGGTCTTCAACTTCCAGAACACCAAGTTCAAGCTCGCCGAGGCCGCGACCGAGGCCGCCGTCGCCCGCGCGTTCCTCGACCAGTGCATCGAGCGGCACCTCAAGGGCGAGCTGGACGTGCAGGGCGCGGCGATGGCGAAGCTGTGGACCACCGAGCGCGTCAACAAGGTGATCGACGACTGCGTTCAGCTCTTCGGCGGCTACGGCTACATGACGGAGTACCCGATCGCCCGCGCCTGGGCCGACGTCCGGATCAGCCGGATCTTCGGTGGCACCAGCGAAATCATGAAGGAAATCATCTCCCGCACGCTCTAGGAGACAACCGCATGAAGCCAGGGCCGCTCTCCGGGCTCAAGGTCGTCGAACTGGCCGGGCTCGCACCGGCCCCGTTCGCCGCGACCATGCTCGCCGATCTCGGCGCCGACGTGATCCGGGTCGACCGGGCCAGGCCGGGGCACGACGTGCTCTCGCTGCCCAACGACCCGCTCACCCGCGGCCGCCGCTGGATCGGCGTGGACACCAAGAAACCCGAGGGCGTCGAGCTGGTGCTGCGCCTGTGCGAACGGGCCGACGTGCTCATCGAGGGTTTCCGTCCCGGCGTGGCCGAGCGGATGGGCCTCGGGCCGGAGCAGGTGCACGCGCGCAACCCGCGCCTGGTCTACGGCCGGGTGACCGGCTGGGGACAGGACGGGCCGCTGGCGCCGGCGGCCGGGCACGACATCAACTACATCGGCCTAGCCGGCGCGCTCGACCCGATCGGGCGCGCCGGGGACAAGCCGGTGCCGCCGCTGAATCTGGTCGCCGACTTCGCGGGCGGCGGCATGCTGCTGGCGATGGGCGTGCTGGCCGCGCTGCACGAACGCACGTCCTCCGGCCGTGGTCAGGTCGTGGACGCGGCCATGGTGGACGGCGCCGCGCTGCTCACCACGCAGTTGCACGGGATGCACGCGGCGGGCCTGTGGGGCGGCGAGCGTGGCACGAACCTGCTCGACACGGGCGCGCCGTTCTACGACACGTACGAGACCGCGGACGGCAAGTACGTCGCGGTCGGGGCGATCGAGATGCGGTTCTGGGGTGCGCTGGTGAAGGTGCTCGGCCTCGACGGCGAAGACCTTCCCGCGCACTTGGACGCCCGCGAATGGCCACGGCTGCGCGAAATCCTGGCGGCCGCGATCGGCAAGCACACCAGGGACGAGCTCGTGGCGATGGCCGAGGGCACGGATTCGTGTCTCACGCCCGTGCTGAGCCCGTGGGAGGCCGCGAAGCACCCGCACAACGCCGCGCGCGGCACGTTCGTCGAGGTCGGCGGTGTCGTGCAGCCCGCACCGGCGCCGCGGTTCGACCGGACCCCGGCGGCGACACCTGAGCCGCCCCGGGAGCGCGGTGCGGATACCGAGGAGGTGCTTGCGGAGCTCGGGCTGGCCGCGGATGACCTGGCGGAGCTGCGCGAGGCGGCTGTGATCGCTTGATCGCTAAGGCCGCTCGGAAGGCTCGACTCGGCCGCTCGGAGGGCTCGACTCGGGCGCACGCAAGGCTCGACTCGGCCGCTCGGAGGGCTCGACTCGGGCGCTTGGAGGGCTCGACTCGGGCGCACGGAAGGCTCGACTCGGGCGCTCGGAGGGCTCGACTCGGGCGCACGCAAGGCGCGACTCGGGCGCACGGAGGGCTCGACTCGGCCGCTCGGAGGGCTCGACTCGCGGGCGGTGTGGAGTTCCTCATGGTGCGGGGTCGACTCTGCGTGTCACGTGCTTCGGTCCGGCCGGTGTGGTTAGAGTGGTGGAGCTTCCTAACCGGGCACGGAGAGTGGCAGGGCGCAGCCGGTCGGGTGAAGTTCTGCCGAAACGCCAACGCGCCGGGCAGGATTGCGGGTATCCCTGTGGGCGTGCGGGTCGCCCGGGCCCGGGAACTGGACGGATGGAGCGTATGTCGGCGAACGTGAAGAAGATCGTCATCGTCGCCGTCGTCGCGCTCGTGTTGTTCTTCCTGATCACCAATCCCAATCAGTCGGCCGAGGTTGTCCGCAACGCCCTTGGCTGGCTCCGGGACGGCGCCGAGGCGATCGTGACTTTCGTACGAGCTCTGTTCTCCTGACCCAACATCGTGCCTTCCGGCACCTGCTGAGCGGGTGCCGGACAACCGCGTGCGCACCGGTCAATTCATTACAGAACGTCACTCTTTGCCGCTATTTTCGGCTTGATTCGACCATCCGGGTGGATTGCCGTGATTAAACCCCTGGTCACCGAATTCGTCGTCATAAGGGTCTGGCGCCCGAACGCGAATTCCCCCTACGGTGCTCACATTGCGTGACCAGCTGGTTCTGGCACGTTCGATCACTCGATCATCGCGGTTCTAAGTCAAGACTTGTCAGTTGGGGCACAAGGAGGCAGGGATGACCGGAGATCCTGGAGTTGATGCGGTCATTGCGCAGTGGGCAGCCGAGCGCGAGCAGACGGCCGAGGAGCGGGAGATCAACCGGATCGCCTCCGCCTGGCTCGCCGAGGCGCCGCAGCAACCACCAGGCATTCCCGGCCAGCGTTCCCGTGGCGGTGCCCGCGGTTTCGCCCCGGTTTCCACCGCCGACCCCGACTATCTCGACGCGATGCGCAAGAGGCTCCCGGAGGTCCCCCACGATCTGCTCGTCGCCGCCGCCGGCTGGTGGCAGATGATCGGTGACGTGTCCGAGGCCGAGCAGTGGTGGGACGCCGGCATCAGCCCGCTCGACCAGCGCGCGCTCGACTACCGGGCCGCCGGCCTGACCCCCGGCGACCTCGCCCGCAGGCTCGGCCCGATGACCGTTCTGCAGCACCTCCGCCGTGGCAGCGCGCCCGCGTGGTGTGTCGCACGTCTCGCCCGGCAGCAACGCGCCAGCTGAGTCCGGCGAACCCGTTGGCGTAACGTAGGCCCGAGTGCCGTCGTTGGTTGGGTGGACGTCGTCGCCGGAAGGGCTGGGGTTTTGGGCACGGAGCAGGTTGAGCAGGATGTCGCCGAAGTGCCCGCGACCGAGCCCTCCGAAACCGGCGATGACGAGGCCACCCCGCCACGGCGCCGAGCAGGGCTGGCGGTGCTCGGGCGCCTGGGCATCGTGTTCGCGGTGCTGGCACTGGCGATCGCCGGGGTGTGGATCACCAGCCGCGTGAGCACCCCCACCGCGAGCCCGACGACCACCGAGATCCCCGCACTGCAGGTGCAGGCGGCGGACGTGCAGCCGGGGTCGAGCGCCCCGGTCAGCGCCACCGTCGAAGGCGCGCCGGTCGCGACCCAGCAGCAGCCGGCCCAGCAACCACAGCAGCAGTCGGGTGGCAACCTGCTCGGCAAATGGGCCGGCCAGGTCTCCGACGTCACCGGGATTCCCGCCCGCGCGCTGATGGCGTACGGCAACGCCGAACTGGAACTTCGCGAGACCCAGCCGAAATGCCGGGTCTCCTGGGCGACGCTGGCCGGTATCGGTCGCATCGAGTCCAACCACGGCCAGTACGGCGGCGCGGTACTGCAGGACAACGGCGTGCCGTCGAAACCGATCATCGGTGTCCCGCTCGACGGGACACCCGGTGTCCGCGCGATCGCCGACACCGATCGCGGCCGCTTCGACGGCGATCCGACCGTCGACCGCGCCGTGGGGCCGATGCAGTTCATCCCCAGCACCTGGGCGAAGTGGGGCGGCGGCTACAACCCGCAGCAGATCGACGCGGCGGCACTCGCGGCGGCGAAGTACCTGTGCGCCGGGGGCCGTGACATGGGTTCCGCGCAGGGCTGGTGGGCAGGCGTCATGTCGTACAACAACTCGGTCGAATACGGTCAGAAGGTCTTCGGCCTGGCCGACTCCTATGCCAAGGCGGCCCAGGTCGTCAAGGTCTCTTAGGCAGACAGTGCTAGCGTCGTTGGCGTGTCAGCCGGGTTCATCACGCCACGCCGCATCGCGATCGGGGTGCTCTGCCTGATCTGCCTGGTCGTGTGCTGCGGTCTCGCGTGGTGGCAGTGGAACCGCTTCGAATCGGCCAGCGGCACCTTCCAGAACCTCGGTTACGTCCTGCAGTGGCCCCTGTTCGGGCTGTTCCCGGTGTTCATGGTGTGGCGGATCCGCAAACTGCACCGAGCCGCCGTCGCCGAGGACGCCGAGCGCCCCGAGCAGGCGGAAAGCCGCAAGCCGGCGCCCGAGGTGCCCAAGCCGAGGCCCGCGCGGATCGTCGCCGAGGAACCCGACGACGAACTGGCCGCCTACAACCGTTATCTCGCCGAGCTGAACGCGCGAGACCAGGAGAACCGCTAGAAAGAGAGCCCGAATGGTGAGCACGGAAGAACGCGTCGCGGCCAAGCTGAAGGGTCCGCTGCTGCGGTACCGGGTGCTGGCCTACGTCACCGGTGTCGCGCTGCTGCTCCTGACGGTCGCGTTCATCCTCAAGTACGGGTTCGACTCGGCCGGCATGATGAGCTGGGCCGGGGTCACACACGGCGTGTTCTACATGATCTACCTCGTGCTCGCCGTCGACCTCGCGCTCAAGGCCCGCTGGTCGATCAAGGGCACCGTCCTCGTGCTGCTCGCGGGCACGATCCCGTTCCTGTCCTTCGTGGCGGAGCGGGCGGTCACGCGCCGGGTCGAGGACGGCCGGAAGCTCTGACGCGCAGCGGCGGGATGGTCGAGGCACGCAGGCTGTCCGCGTCCAGCGTCTCCGGGCGGTAGGGCGCGGCGGCCAGCCGCTGGATCATGGTCCCGGCCGGGTCCGCGAGTTCGTCCAGCCTGCCGGACAGGAACGCCCACTCGTGCTCGGCGGAACCGTAGTACACGGGGGTGGCGAACAGGTCCCCGAACCGTTGCCACGCCTTGATCAGCGTGTCGTCCCGCCACATCGTCGGGCAGCCGCCCTGACTGCAGACCACCCCGCCGGGCGCGAGCAGATCGGCGCAGCGCCGCAGGAAATCTTTGCCGTACAAGCGATTGTGCTGCGCGTCGGCGTCGTCGTTCTCGTCCGGCAGGTCGATCACGACGACGTCGTAGCCGGGCTCGGCACCGGCGAGGAACTCCCAGCCGTCGCGGTAGTGCACCCGCACCGGGCCCTCACCACGTTCGGCGGCGGCGAGTTCTTCGGGCGTGTAGCCGTAGGGCAGATACTCGGCGCACGCGCGCACCGCGGTGCGGTCGATGTCGACGTGATCCACGACCGACGCGCCCTGTGCCACGGCGAGCTGGCTCGCGACACCTTCGCTGGAGCCGATGATCAGTACCCGCCGCACGTGCTCGGCGAGCAGCATCGCGGGCACCATCAGTGCCTCGTGATACGCGAGCTGGGTGGCTTCGGTGCTCTGCCGTTCGGCGTCGCAGAACAGCGAAATCCCTTGTGCGGTACGACCGATGAGCAGGTCCTGGAACCCGGTGCGCGTGCCGTACACCACCTCACGCACGTCCCAGGAGCGGGTCAGCCCGGCACCGACGGACTCGCTGAGCCTGCCGCCGTTGCCGCGCTTCGAGGTGCTGGTGCGCACCGCGGCGGTACCGAGCGCGCGGCCGAGCAGCCGCACCGCCAGCTCGGGATCCGCCTTGTCGCCGCAGGTGAACACGTCCGCGAAGGCCGCGCCGAGTTCGGGGTAGGTGTGGATCGAGGCGTGCGATTCCGCCAGCAACGCCAGCACCGTGACCCCGTGCGGCGCGAACCGGTGCGCGATCACGTCGCACACCACCGCGCCCGCCTCGGTCACGGTCGAGCGCAACGTCTCCCGCAGGAATTCGGAATCGTCGAGCAGCGCGGGGTCGATGCCCTCCAGCTCGGCCAGTACGTGCGTTCCCGAGAAGGTGCCGATCTCAGTCAATGCAGTAGGTCTCCAGCGGTTCGATGCCGTTGAACGACACCGACGAGTAGCTGGCGGTGTAGGCGCCGGTGTCGAGGATGTCGAGCCGGTCACCCGCTCGCAGCGCGAGCGGCAGCTCGTACGGCGTTCGTTGGTACAGCACGTCGTCACCATCGCATGTCGGTCCCGCGATGACGACAGGCCCCCTTGGTCCTTCGACGGGTTCGAACCGGTAGGGGATCGCCTCGTTCTCGGTTTCGGCGAGCCCGTTGTACCGGCCGATGTCCAGGTACACCCAGCGATGCCCGCCGCGGTTGGCGACGAGCACGACCTCGGTGCGGATCAGTCCGGCCGGTGCGACGACGGCACGGCCCGGTTCCAGCACGATCTCCGGCAGGGCAGGGAAATGCGCGTTCAGCGACGCCCGGATCGCCGAGGCGTACCGGGACAGCGACGGCACAGGGGAGCGGTAGGTGATGCCGAACCCGCCGCCGATGTTGAGCCACCGCAGGCCCTCCACCTCCGCGAACACCTTCGCCGCGGCCGCGATTCCGTTGTCCCAGGCGGAAAGATCGGCCTGCTGCGATCCGGTGTGGAACGCCACGCCCGCCGCGTCGAGACCGAGGCCGGCCGCGCGGCGCAGCAACGGGGCCGCCTCGGCGGGATCGCAACCGAACTTCCGGCCGAACGGGGTGACCGACGCGGGCGCGTCCACGAGCATCCGCACCGTCACCGACGCCCCCGGCGCGAACTCCGCGAGATGCTCGACATCGGACTCCGCGTCCGTGGTGAATTCCCGCACACCGCGGGAGAAGGCGTACGCGATATCGGCCGGCTTCTTGATCGTGTTGCCGTAGGACAATGTCTCCGGCGCCGCGCCCTCGGCGAGGCACGCGTCGATCTCCGCGGGACTCGCCACGTCGAATCCGCCGCCCGCCGCCAGCACCGCGCGCAACACGGCGGGCTCCGGATTCGCCTTCACCGCATAGCGCAACCGCGGGCGCGGGAACCCGGCGACGAGTTCCCGCGCCCGCTCGGTGACGACGGAGGTGTCGATGACGAGACAGGGCGTCGGTGGCGCGTGCTCGTCGAGGAAACGGCGGATCCGGTCGTAACTCACGCCTTCTGGTTACCAGGCACGATCCCGGTCAGCGAACGGACCTCCATCTCGGCGTACTCGCGGGGGTCGGCCTTGTCCTTGCCGATCAGCGTGCCGACGAACCCGCACAGGAACGAGAACGGGATCGACACCAGACCGGGATTGGACAGCGGGAACCAGCTGAAGTCCACGCTCTTGATGATCGAGTTCGACGCACCGGACACGACCGGCGAGAAGATCACCAGCAGCACCGAGCAGCCGAGGCCGCCGTAGATGCCCCAGAGCGTGCCGGTGGTGTTGAACTTCTTCCAGAACAGCGAGTACAGCAGCGTGGACAGGTTCGCCGACGCGGCCACCGCGAACGCGAGTGCCACGAGGAACGCCACGTTCTGGCCGTTGGCGAGGATGCCGCCGAGGATCGCGGCGACGCCGATACCCAGCGCGGTCCGGCGCGCGACCCGCACCTCGTCGACCGGATCGGCCTGGCCCTTCTTGAAGATGTTGGCGTACACGTCGTGCGCGAACGAGGCCGAGGCGGTGATCGTCAGCCCGGCCACCACGGCGAGGATCGTCGCGAACGCGACCGCCGCGATCAGGCCGAGCAGCACCGTGCCGCCGATGTGCAACGCGAGCAGCGGCGCCGCCGAATTCTCGCCGCCGGGCGCGTTCTTGATCTCGCCGGGGCCCACCAGTGCCGTCGCCCCGAAGCCGATCACCAGCGTGCACAGGTAGAAGACGAACACGCACGCCGTCGCCCAGACCACCGAACGGCGCGCTTCCTGCGAGTTCGGCACCGTGTAGAAGCGCATCAGCACGTGCGGCAGGCCCGCCGTGCCGAGGATGAGGGCTACTGCCAGCGAGATGAAATCGAGCTTGGTGACCTCGCTCTTGCCGTACTGCGCGCCGGGTTCGAGGAGCCTGTCGCCGAGCGGGCTGTTGTAGGCGGCCGAATCGAGCAGGTTGGACAGGCTGAAGCCGAACTTGCCGAACAGGAACACGGTCATCAGCACGACGCTGCCGATCAGGATCGCGGCCTTGATGATCTGCACCCAGGTGGTGCCCTTCATGCCGCCGACGAGCACGTAGAAGATCATCACGAGGCCGACGACCGCGATCACCAGTGACTGGCCCCAGCGGCTGTGCACGTTGAGCAGCAAGGCGATCAGCGCGCCGGCGCCCGCCATCTGGGCGAGCATGTAGAACAGCGAGATCACGAGCGTGGAGGTGGCCGCCGCGGCGCGCACCGGACGCTGGCGCATCCGGAAGCTCAGCACGTCGCCCATGGTGAACCGGCCGGTGTTGCGCAGCAGTTCCGCGACCAGCAGCAAATCCACCAGCCAGGCGACGAGGAACCCGATCGAGTAAAGGAAACCGTCGTAGCCGTTGATCGCGATGGCGCCGGCGATGCCGAGAAACGACGCGGCCGAAAGGAAGTCGCCGGAAAGCGCTATCCCGTTCTGCCTGCCGGTGAACGCGCTGCCGCCGGCGTAGTAGTCCGCACGGGACTTTTTCCCGCTGCTGACCCGGTACACCACGTAGAGCGTGATCCCGACGAAGATCGCGAAGACGGCGGTGTTGAGCACCGGGTTGATTTCGGTTTTCTCGCTGGCAGCGAGGAAGTTGACCATGATGCTACTGGACTCCTGCCTGGTGCCGCACCTGCTCGACCTGCGGGTCGACACGACGCTTGGCATAACGCAGATAAGCGATCGTGATGGCGGCGGTGGAAACGAACTGGAGAATGCCCATGATGATCGCGACGTTCACCGAACCGATGACCCGGATGCTCATGAACGCGGGCGCGTAGGCGGCCAGCAGAACATAAACCAGGTACCAGGCGATGAACAACACGGTCATCGGAAATGCGAACCGGCGGAATCGTCCGCGGAGTTCGCGGAATTCCGGGCTCCGCTGAATGGCGAGGTAGTCCGGGCCGGTGGGCCGGGGCTGCTCGGAAGCGTCGTCCCCGGACGAGAACAGGGCCGGCATCTGGCCGGTCTCCTCTGCGGGGTTCCGCGTCGCGGACGTCTGCTCGACGCGTTGCATTGGTGCCTCCCGTTTTGGCTGGGGACCTTCGGGGCGCACATGCTAGCCACGGCCGGCAAAGCTCTACAGAGCAGCCCACCAGCGCTGCGTGAGCGTCGATAGTCGGCCTAGCAGCGGCAATGAGCCGAACGGGGGATACAGGACTGGCCTGAACGGCAAATTGGTGACTCGTTGTAATTACCCTCCGAGAATTGGTAGCTTGAAAAGACGAACGGTGCTAGCTGGCATGTTCGGAGCGTCAGCCTGAAAAGCATTGTCAATTTCGGGCAATTCGTGAGAAATCGACGCTTTACGGTTCGTGGGAAAAGCCACGAGATCGGGCGTTATTCTTCTGTAACCCCACTTGAGCCGGTACCGTCCGTAGATGTTCGCCAGGTGGCCCAGGCGACCCCTGGGCTGTGTGGGTGACGACGGAGGCAGGTGAGCTCACCAGGCTTGTAACCGAATCGAAGGATCACGGAGGCCGATCACCGGTGGCGGCGTTAACCCCCTATTACGGGCGGTATTTCCCCTGGTCAACGTGGATTTATCTGGTGGCATCGAGATCAGCCCCATTGGTGTACGCTTCCTTGGCCACGTTGACTCACGGTGATCGAAGGTAACGGATCTTGTCCCGGACATGCTGCACAACGCATCATGCACGGGCGGCTGAGCCGACGTGGCCGTGGACAGCCGGGCCTGGCGGGACCGGAACCACCCGAACGGACACCGTTGCCGTACCACCCGTGACGAGGAGAAGCATGCGGTCGAGGCGGAAGAGAGCCGAGCTGCGCAGGGCTGTTCCCGGGTGGTCGCTGCGCACGAGCCGTGGACGCGCACACGTAACGCCGGACAGGGAGTCACTTTCGTGACTGTTGCAGGACAGGGCCAGGTGCCTGTCGGACAGCTCTTAGGCCAGCAGCCGCGCCGGCCGTCGAAGTGGCGCGGCCTCGCGAACTGGCGCGACTGGAAGATCTCGGTCAAGCTCGCCGCCGTCACCCTGGTGCCCATCGTCATCGCGCTCGTGCTCGGTGGCATCACGATCAGCAACCAGGTCGAGCGGTCCGGTGACTACGAGCGCATCGACCGCCTGGTCACGCTCAGCACCGACGTGCGGACGCTCGTCGACCGGCTGCAGCAGGAGCGCACCGCCACCTCGGCCCTGCTGACCCAGGGCACCGTCGGCAGCTCGCCGCAGCTCGACGCGGCGCGCGCCGCCACCGACAAGGCGATGCAGCCGTTCTCGGGCGACACCGCCCGCGTGACCCAGCTCGACAGCGGAGCCAGCGCGCCGGGTACCGCCGCCAACAACGCGCTCGCCCGGCTTGCCGAGGTCCGCCAGCAGGTCGCGGGCGGGCGCGTGGATTCGCTGCAGGCGCTGGACGCCTACTCGGCGATGACCGGCGCGCTGCTCACGCTCGACACCTCGCTCGTGGCGGGTATCAGCGACGACGCGCTGTCCGGCACGGCGAACGCGGTGCACGATCTGCTCATCGCCAAGGAAGAGGTCTCGTCCTCGCAGATCCTGGTCTCCTACGGCATCTCGCGCGGCATGCTGCCGCCGACGCAGCTCAACCAGCTGCGCACGGGCGAGGTCCGGCTCGCCGACCGGCTGGAGGACTTCCGCGCCGCCGCCGACGGCAGCCAGGAGCAGGACTTCGACCGTTCGGTGATGGGCGGCGACTTCGACACCCGCAGCAGGCTCGTCACCAGTGTGCTCGGCTCGCAGAACACGTCCGCCAGCGACGTGCTCGCCAGGATTCCCGCCGACCAGTGGACCGCCTCCTCGACCGCGGTCGTCAACGGGCTGCGCGACGTCAGCGACCGGATGGGCACCCAGCTCAGCGACGAGTCCGCCCAGCTGGTGGAGAGCAGCGGCAGTGACGCGGGCCTGCTCGCCGTGCTGCTGTTCGCCGCGCTGATCGTGACCGGTGTGGTGGTCTTCCTGATCACCCGCCAGCTGCTGCGGTCGCTGCGGCTGCTGCGGACCAGCGCGCTGGACGTCGCCGACCGGCAGCTGCCGGCGGCGGTGCAGAACATCCAGGAAGGGCGCGAGCAGAGCGCCGAGGTCAGCCCGGTCGCGGTCGGCACCGCCGACGAGATCGGCGAGGTGGCCAAGGCGTTCGACGCGGTGCACAGCCAGGCGCTGCGGCTGGCGATCGAGCAGGCCGCGATGCGGACCGGCTACTCGAGCGTGTTCATCAACCTCTCCCGGCGCAGCCAGAGCCTCGTGCAGCGGCAGCTGCAGCTGATCGAGCGGCTGGAGCGGGACGAGGAGGACGCCGACCAGCTGGC
>Ga0164243_10001537_pt1 | contig 39094 bp, 30 predicted proteins | sample OricompcompostOP_FD_108781 | JGI IMG/M metagenome (GOLD analysis project Ga0164243, IMG submission 108781) | Organic Plus compost microbial communities from Emeryville, California, USA - Original compost - Organic plus compost (OP) | ecosystem: Engineered > Solid waste > Mixed feedstock >... | reverse complement strand
TTCGCGGATCTTTTCATTCACCTGTGCTTCCACTTTAGCTATTTCCTCTGCACTCATTTTGGCAAAATGCGAGAAGTCGAAACGCAGGTATTCATCATTCACCAGCGATCCTTTTTGCGCCACATGCGTACCCAGCACATTGCGCAGGGCAGCATGTAATAAATGCGTGGCTGAATGGTGAACGGCGGTTTTGCGTCGCCGTGCTTTATCCACCCGGGCATCTACCACGGCGCTGATGTTGACCGGCAGTTTTTCTACAAAATGCACGATGAGTTCGTTTTCCTTTTTCGTATCGAGCACTTCCACCCGTTCTCCTTCGAAAATGAGTATGCCGGTATCGCCCACCTGTCCGCCGCTTTCGGCATAAAAAGGTGTTTTGTTCAATACCAGCTGAAACGACTCCTTACCTTTTGTTTTTACTTTCCGGTATTTGAGCACTTTTGCCTGTGCTTCCAGCGAATCGTAGCCTACGAATTGCGTAGCGCCGTCGCCGGTGAGCAGCACCCAGTCTTCGGTATCCAGTGCTGTTGCCGCACGACTCCTTTCTTTCTGCTGTTGCATTTCTTTTTCAAATCCCTCCTCATCAATCACCATATCGTGTTCACGGGCAATCAGCCGCGTAAGATCGGCGGGAAAACCATAGGTGTCGTACAGTTCAAACACTGCGGTGCCGTTGAGCGTTTTGTTTTTGGCGCCGGCAATCAGTTCTTCTATTTTTTTCAATCCTTTGTCGAGTGTACGGAGGAAAGCTTCTTCTTCTTCCCTGATCACCCGGCTTACAAAATCAGTTTGCGTTTTTAATTCGGGAAAGACTGTTTCAAACTGTTGCGCCAGCACAGGCACCAGTTGGTATAACAGCGGTTGTTTGTAATCGAGGTAGGAGTAATAATAGCGTACTGCCCGGCGCAAAATTCTTCTGATCACATAGCCTGCGCCGGTGTTGGAAGGCAACTGACCATCGGCAATGGTAAAGCAGATAGCCCGAATGTGATCGGCCAGTACGCGAAAGGCTACGGCTTCTCCCCAGTTCTTATCAGAAGGCGTGGCGGAAGCATCATATTGCTTGTTGGTGATTTTTTCAATTGCGGCAATGGTGCCGGTAAACAGGTCGGTGTCGTAGTTGGATTGTTTGCCCTGTAGCACTCTTACCAGGCGTTCCAGTCCCATGCCGGTATCTACGTGTTTGGCAGGCAGCGGCTGCAGGCTGCCGTCTTTCATGCGGTTGAACTGGATGAATACATTGTTCCATATCTCGATCACCTGCGGATGATCGTGATTCACCAGCAGTTTGCCATCGGTTTGTTTTCTTTCATCATCGGTGCGGCAGTCAACATGAATTTCGGTGCAGGGGCCGCAGGGACCGGTATCGCCCATTTCCCAGAAATTGTCTTTTTTGGTGCCGGGCAGTATCCTGTCTTCCGCAATCCATTTTTTCCATTCATTATAAGCTTCTTCATCTTTCGGCAGGTTTTCTTTGGCATCGCCTTCAAAGATGGTCACGTACAGGCGGTCTTCGGGAATCTTATATACTTTGGTGAGCAGTTCCCAGCTCCAGGCAATGGCTTCTTTCTTGAAGTAATCGCCAAAGCTCCAGTTGCCCAGCATTTCAAACATGGTATGATGGTAGGTGTCAACCCCCACCTCTTCGAGGTCGTTGTGTTTACCGCTTACGCGAAGGCACTTCTGGGTATCGGCCACGCGGGTATGGGGTGGTTTGCGGTTGCCCAGGAAATAATCCTTGAACTGGTTCATGCCCGCATTGGTAAAGAGCAGGGTAGGGTCGTTCTTTACCACAATGGGTGCCGAGGGAACAATTACGTGTCCTTTATTCCTAAAAAAATCAAAAAAATGCTGGCGTATTTGCGCGCTCGTCATAATAAAACCTGGTTGTATGAGTTATGCATGGTGAAGATCGGGAAGCGGCCGTGTTGAAAAAAACCATCTTCCTCAGCAGCATTCCGACCTTCCAAAACCGTTTAAGCCATTATATTTGTATACATTAGCCGCCTGCGGTGTGCGGCAAAGGTAGTTGAATTCGTCCTGTTTCGCTATGAAAACAACCCTGGGTTAACGGCTTGTGCCATGAAGAAGATCAAGTATTACTATAACACCAATACCCTCCGCTATGAAAAGCTGGAGACACCCCTGCATGTAAAACTGCTGCGGGTGCTGGGCTTTATCTCTGCGGCCATTGTTACCGCCATTATTATCGTTTCCATTGCCTATAAATATTTCCCCTCCGCCAATGAACAACGGCTGATGGAGTACAACCGCACCCTGCAGGAACAATACCTGGTGCTGGATGAACGCACCCGGAAGCTGCAACAGAAAATGTCGGAACTGGAAGAAAGGGACAATGATGTATACCGCACCATCTTTGAAGCCGATCCTATACCAGATAGTGTGCGGCAACGGGAACTGGAACAGCAGAAGGAACTGGAACTGGTGATGAGTATGACCAATTTCCAGCTGGAAAATTCCATTGTAACATCACTCAACAACCTGCAGGTGCGCATGGCTCACCAGGAAAAGAGCTACAGGGAAATAGCAGGGTTTATCAAAAACAAAGAAGAACTGCTGGCCGCCACGCCCGCCATACAACCACTCAGCAATGCCGATCTCAAACGGATCTCGTCGGGTTTCGGGTACCGCATTGATCCCATTTATAAAACGGTGAAGTTTCATCCGGGTATGGACTTCTCTGCTCCCCAGGGCACGCCTATCTATGCTACGGCCAATGGCACGGTTAAAACGGCCGGCAACCTGGGCAATGGCTATGGCAACCACGTGATCATCAACCATGGTTATGGTTATCAGACGCTGTATGGTCACATGTATAAGATCAATGTAAAAAGCGGGCAGAAGGTAAAACGCGGAGAAATTATCGGATGGGTGGGTAATACCGGTAAAAGTACCGCTCCGCACTGCCATTATGAAGTGCATAAGAACGGCCGCCGTCTCGACCCGGTGTATTTCTTCTATAATGACCTCACCCCTGAACAATTCAACAGGCTGCTGAAGATTGCTGCCAGCAGCAACCAGAGCTTTGATTAATGCATTGTAAGTAATCCGTGATAAGTACAATTGCTTATTTGTCACCTTGCACTTACTGATCATTATCATGACGGCTGCCTGACAATAGGTTGTAGGAAAATTGACCTTCTCCCGCTAAATTTGCGCAGCATTATGCATACACCTCCCGATATACTGGCACTGGCGTATAAGCAACCTATTATGGTTGACCAACTGGTGCTGCTGCACGAAAAAGATCAGCAGATGCCCGGCTCCGTGCATTACAATATCAGGAGATATCGCAAGCATTCCCGGTGGGCGGTAGAAGATACGGGTATGATGGTATACCATTATAACCGTCGCGACGCCCAGGCGGAAAACTATCTTGAGCTGCGCTTTTGTATTTCCGGCAATGTATACTGCCGGCAGCACCAGGTGGAGTGCGATAATTGCAAATTGAATGCTTCCACTGCCTGCGCCGAACGGATGGAAACGATAGATGTGCTGAGCTTCCGCTTTTCGCCGGTGCATTTATCGCAGTATGTAAAACCGCGCAAGGGAGAAGAGCCGACCCTTTCTGAAGATATTCTGAGCTTCCGGCATCGTTCTTCTTTTTCCAAAATACTGACGTTGTGCGGCCGCACCCGGTCAGTACTGGAAGCTTTGATGAACCATAACTACTCCGGCAGCCTGGAAAATATTTATATCAATGCCCAGGTGCAAATGCTGTTGTTGTACAGCCTGGAGTGTATGTTGGGTGATGGTAAAGATGTGGAGACCTTCCAGTGCAAATTTCTCACCAAAGAATCTGACCGCGAAAAGATCATGAAAGCGCGGGAAATATTGCTGCAACATATTGGTGAGCCGATTACCATCAGGGAGTTGAGCCGGAAAGTGGCGATCAATGAGTGTTACCTCAAAAAAGGGTTCAAGGAACTATACGGCACTACCATCTTCGATTTTTACCAGAGCCAGCGTATGGAGCATGCCCGCTACCTGTTGTATGAAAAAGGATTGAGTGTAACGGAAGTTTCGATGATGCTGGGTTATTCTTCCATTTCACATTTTTCTACTGCTTTTAAGAAACAAACAGGGTTGAAGCCTTGCGAGTTGTTGTTGCGCTAAGTGATGATAGCTGCAGCACTGCAGATAGATCTGCGATGCGCCGCGAATGCCCGTTCATTATTGCCTTCTGCGTAAGGCATTGTACCTCCCCAACCTGTTGGTTGCCTCTTGCGAAAGACAGCCGTTTATTTTATCTCTTCTAAACTTTCTGCCGCTGCCTTCACTGTATAATCAATATCTTCTTTGCTGAGCGCATTGCTTAAAAACCAGCTTTCGAAAGCTGATGGCGGCAGATACACACCGCGTTTCAGCATAGCATGGAAGAATTTTTTGAACAATTCATTATTGGCAGCCGCCGCTGAAGCAAAGTCTGTTACAGGATGATCTGAAAAATGAACGCTGATCATGGAACCCAGCCTGTTGATGACATAAGGGATACCACTTGCTTTCAGCGCCTGATCGAGACCGTTATGAAGTTGTTTGGTCTTTTCTTCTAATTCTGAAAATATGGTGGGATTGTTTTTTAAAGTTTTGAGCATGGTATACCCCGCAATCATTGCCAGCGGGTTGCCGCTCAGGGTACCGGCCTGGTAAACATTGCCGAGCGGGGCAATGTATTGCATGATGGCTTTCTTTCCTCCAAAGGCGCCCACCGGCATACCGCCGCCGATCACTTTGCCATAGGTAACAAGGTCGGCATCAATACCCAGCCTTTCCTGTGCGCCGCCGGGCGCCAGGCGAAAACCTGTCATCACCTCATCGAAGATCAACACCATTTTTTCGCGGTTGCAGATGGCGCGCAATCCTTCCAGGAATCCCGGTTGGGGCAGAATACAGCCCATATTGCCGGCTACCGGTTCTACTATGATGGCCGCAATGGCGCCGGGATGTTCTGCTATCAGTTTTTCCACGCCTGCCAGGTCATTGTACGCACAGGTAAGTGTATCCGAAGCAACGCCGGCCGTCACGCCCGGTACAGTTTGTATGTTGAATGTGGCTACGCCGCTACCGGCTTTTACGAGAAAAGAATCTGCATGCCCGTGGTAACAACCTTCAAATTTGATGATCTTATTTCGACCCGTATAACCTCTTGCCAGGCGGATGGCGCTCATACAGGCTTCCGTGCCGCTGCTTACCATACGAATCAGGTCTACATTGGGGGTCATGCTGATGATAAGTTCTGCCATTTCCACTTCCAGTTCGGTAGGTGCGCCGAAGGAAGTTGAATAGGTGGCATACTCCTGTATGGCCTTCACTACCGGCTCATAGGCATGACCAAGGATCATGGGGCCCCAGGAATTGATATAGTCAATATAGCGGTTGCCGTCTACATCGTACAGGTACGCTCCTTTGGCGCTTTTCAAAAATACAGGAGTACCGCCCACACTTTTGAATGCGCGTACGGGAGAGTTCACACCGCCGGGAATGCTGTTCTGTGCTCTGGAAAAAAGTTCAATACTTCTTGGATGCATCGTTGTGACTATTATCAATGTTGTTTGTAAAAATTATGAAGGCATCGTGTTTTAGCAACAAGTACCGCAGCTATTTTCTTTAATAGCCGGGGGCTTATTTATCAGCCAATCAACTTCACGGCGTCCTTTGCAAAATAAGTGGCAATCAGGTCAGCGCCCGCCCGTTTAATGGCAGTAAGGGTTTCTATAATGGCCTTGTTTTCATCCAGCCAACCCATTTTAGCGGCCGCTTTGATCATGGCATATTCGCCGCTGATATTGTAAGCGCTTACAGGAACTTCAACGGCGTTTTTTACTTCACGTATTACGTCGAGATAAGCCAGCGCCGGTTTTACCATTACAATGTCTGCACCTTCTTCTATGTCCATTATTGTTTCCCTGATGGCTTCGACACGATTGGCATAATCCATCTGGTAGGTTTTCTTGTCACCAAAACCAGGTGCGCTATCCAGTGCATCGCGGAAGGGGCCATAAAAACAGGAGGCATATTTGGCGCTGTAACTCATGATGCCGGTTTTGCTGTATCCTTGTTGTTCCAGGGCGCTGCGGATGGCGCCAATACGACCATCCATCATATCGCTGGGCGCTACAAAATCGGCGCCCGCTGCGGCATGACTTACACTCATTTGCGCCAGCACTTCCACGGTTTCATCATTCACAATCTCGTTGTTCTTTACAATACCGTCATGCCCATACGAAGAGAACGGGTCGAGGGCTACATCGGTCATCACCAGCATGTCCGGACAGGCATCCTTGATGGCTTTGATGCTGCGTTGCATCAGGCCGCCGGGGTTCAATGCCTCTGTGCCTTTGTTGTCTTTGCGTTCGTCCGGAACTTTTACAAACAGCAGGACTGATTTCAACCCCATCTTCCATAATTCCTTCACTTCTTTTGCCATATTGTCAAGGCTGAGCCGGTAATAGCCGGGCATGGAAGCAATTTCTTCTTTTACATCCGTTCCTTCCACAATAAACAACGGCACAATGAAATCATTTGGCGTTAATATGGTTTCAGCTACCAGGCTTCGGATAGCGGGCGATTGTCGTAATATTCTGTTGCGTCTCTGCAAATACATGGTGTAGGCTTTAATATCAGGATGTCATTCAAAATTTCATCACAAAGGTACTCGTTTCATACCCAATCAACCGGATGCAGGCATGCCTGCAGCAGTTTGTCTTCTTCGCTGCCGGGTTGCGGCTGGTAATTGTAATCAAAACGCACGGTAGGTGGCAGGCTCATCAAAATGCTTTCTGTTCGCCCGTTTGTTTTCAGTCCGAACAATGTGCCGCGGTCGTGCACCAGGTTGAATTCGGTATACCGGCCGCGACGGATTTCCTGCCAGTATTTATGTTGCGCCGTGTAGGGGGTATGCATGCGTTTTTGTACAATCGGAATATAGGCATCAATAAAACCGTAGCCGCACCGCTGCGCAAAATTGATCCAGAAATGGACATCTTGTTCGGGTGAGGCACGCTGATAGTCGTAAAAAATACCACCGATACCCCGGCGTTCATTATTGCGATGCCGGTTAACAAAATAGTTGTCGCATTCCTTCTTGAATTGAGGATACAGCGCCGGGTCGCTTTGGTCGCAAATATTTTTATAGGCGCCATGAAAATGCCGCGCATCTTCTTCAAACAGGTAATAGGGCGTGAGGTCGGTGCCGCCGCCAAACCAGCGATCGGTGAGCGCGCCGCTGTGGTCGTACAGTTCAAACATGCGGTAATTGCAATGTACGGTAGGTACAAAGGGATTGAGCGGATGGATCACCAGCGATAAACCGCAGGCAAACCATTGCGCGCCATCAATTTTCAGTTGCGTGCGCATGGCTTCTGATACTTCGCCAAAAACAACCGAAGTGTTCACACCCCCTTTTTCAAACACGTTGCCGTTGGCAATCACTCTTGTTTTACCGCCTCCCCCGCCGGGACGTTCCCAGCGGTCTTCTATGAATGTTGCCTTACCGTCTGTTTTTTCCAGGGCAGTACAAATGGTATTCTGCAAATCATGAATAAACGCTATCCATTGCTCTTTGATGTCCATAATTGCGAGTAAGGAAGTTCTCTCTTTATCAATTAATGCGAACCGACCATGCTGAATTCCTTAACGGTATCCACAAATGCTCTTGCATGGTCTACGGGCACGTTGGGCAATATGCCGTGTCCGAGGTTGGCAATATGACGATGTCCGCCAAATTCGCGCAGCATTTGTAGTACTTCTTTGCGGATCACGGGAACGGGCGAAAGCAGCTTGGCCGGATCATAGTTGCCCTGCAGGGTTACTTTGTCTCCTGCCAGTTGACGCGCCATAGCCGGCGTAATGCACCAGTCAATGCCCAGTCCATGAGCGCCGGTGGCAGCCATGGGTTGCAGTGAATGCCAGGCGCCTTTTGCAAATATTATCGTCAGCACCTCTTCTTTGAGTGCCTGCACAATTTGTCGCATATACTGCAGCGAAAAATTTTCAAAGTCATCGGGTCCCAGCAAACCACCCCAGCTGTCGAATAACTGAATCACATCGGCGCCTGCTTTTGCCTGTGCTTTCAGATACGCAATAGTAGTATCGGTGATCATCTGCAACAGGCGATGCGCCGTGTCGGGCTGCGTGTAGCAAAAAATCTTGGCCTCGTCAAAAGTTTTGGAACCTTTTCCCTGCACCATATAACAAAGTATGGTCCATGGCGCGCCTGCAAAACCAATCAGTGGCACCCGGCCATTCAATTCTTTCTTTGTCAGCTGCAGCGCATCAAATACATACCGTAATTTTTCATGTACATCGGGCACCTGTATGCGTTGCAGGTCTGTCCCGTTTTTTATTGGATCAGGCAGCAGGGGGCCTTTGCCTTCTACCATTTGCACCTCCAGTCCCATAGCCTGCGGCACTACGAGGATGTCGGAAAAAAGAATGGCCGCATCCACGCCCACCTGTTCAACGGGTTGAATGGTGATTTCAGCAGCCAGTTCGGGTGTCTGACACCGTTCAAAGAATGAATATTTTTCCTTCAGCTTCATATAATCGGGCAGATAGCGGCCTGCCTGGCGCATCATCCACACGGGTGTACGTTCCGTTTGCTCTCCCCGCAGGGTCCTTAATAACAAGTCGTTTTGTAACATGATCCGTTGTTGTTGGCAATGAGCTTCACTCATTATTGACTATTCTCAAAATAATTTATTACGCTGTTGATCAGCTGTTCTCTCGCCGGTGTTGCGGCCTCCACAATCCGGTTGCCGGAAAGTGATTGTAAGGTTGCAGTTGTTGTGGGTCCAATTGAAAACAATACAGTATGCGGCTGTACGGTGTTTTGTGAAAAATAACTTTGCACCGCACTCGGACTCAGGAACACAATGCCATCATAGGCATCCTCCATTTTCTGCGGTGTGCGTACAGTCTGGTACGACACAATTTCTGTCAACTGCAAACCGGCGTTGCGCACCTGCTGTGGCAACTCCTCACGGCGCTGATCGCCGCAAAAGAATATGATAGCGTGGTGGCCTGCATCAGCAACCACCGCCTGTGCCAATTGCGCTCCGGTAGGAGCCGTTGCTGCAATCCTTTTTTCTCCGAACACTTTTTCCACTTCGCGGGAAGTGGCAGGACTGATACAATATATTTTCCAATCAGGCTGATGTCCGTTCAAACAGCCGGCCACTGCCTGTACGGCATGCACACTGGTGAACACTACGGTATGCGGCTGTGTCAGCAGTGGTGTTACCTGTTCCTGCAATATGTTTTGCGCAACAGGTTTAATGGTTATAAAAGGTATTACCCGGAGGGCTATACCATGTTGCGCCGCTTTTTGGACCAGTGCTGCAGAAAGTTCGCCTGTGCATAATATGGTGGCCTTATTGGTTGTCATGACGCAATTGCTCTGCTATGGCGCGTCCGCCTGCCTGTAACAGTTCGGCAGCCGCTACTTTTCCCAATGCTTCCCATTCATAGGCAGGCGCCGTTTTTTCAATAGCTGCCTTTTCTTTGCCATCGGGCGAAAGAATATTTCCGCGAAAACAGATGAGCCCGTCCTTCATTTCGGCCAGCGCGCTGATGGGTGTAGAACAACCGCCCAGCAAAGCTCTCAGAAAATCGCGCTCAATCTGCGTGCAGTGTTCGGTGGCTTCATGGTTAAATGCGCGGCACGCTTCGTAAGAAAATTTGTCGTTATCCCTGCATACCACGGCTATGGCGCCCTGCGCCGGTGCGGGAAGCATCCAGTCCAGGTCAATGCTGCCTTCGGGCCGGAGGTCAATTCTTTCCAGCCCGGCAGCAGCAAATATGGCTCCATGCCAGTTACTGCTTTGCAGTTTCTGCAGGCGCGTGTTTACATTGCCGCGCAGGTTGGTAATGATATCATCTGGATAGCGGTTCAGCCATTGCGCCTTTCGCCGTATACTGCTGGTGGCAATGGTAAGGGGTGCATGGGGTGTATTGAACAATGATGGGAAGTCAGTGGCTGGTAAGTTGGGCGCCGGTACCAGGATGTCCCTGTACGACCCTCTTTGCAGTACAGCCGCTGTAACAATACCTTTCGGTAATTGCGTAGGCACATCCTTTAAGCTGTGTACCGCTACATCAATTCGGTTATTCAATAACGATAGATCGAGGCTACGTGTGAAGATGCCCTGTACGCCCATTTCATAGAGCGGCGTTTTCAGGTCAATATCGCCTTCGCTTTTAATGGGAACCAGTTCGGCAGTATAACCGCTTTGCTGCAGCAGGTTTTTTACCTGTGTAGCCTGCCATACCGCGAGCTGACTCTCCCTGGTACCGATGCGGATTGTATTTTTCATTTCCCAAAATTAGTCACTACCAGTGGCCAAAAACTCGTTGATGGCTTCGATGTAGTGGCAGCCGTGCTGATTATGACGGCGCATCTTAGAGGCCATCACATTGATAACCCGTTGAATCTTTTTGTCCGTATCAGTAGTTTTGGCAGCGACAATGCCCGGAGAAATCTGGATATATAAAGAAAAGTTTTGTATCTCCTGCAGTTTTGTTTTCACTGCTTTCAGGAAGGGCGCATGTTTGCGCATTTCACACCATTCCATAAACTCGGTAATGTGCTCGCGGATAATGGCCCTGGCCTTGGGCACTTCTGCCTGGCGTTTTTGCAGGGTGGCATCTTTCAGTTTGGACAATTCGTCCACACTTACCAGGTGCACATTGGGCAATTCACGCGCTGCTTTTTCAACATTGTATGGAATGGAAAGGTCAATGATGAGTTTCTCACCTTTGCCTTCGAGATGAGTCTTTTGAATAGTAGGTTCAGCGGAGTTGGTGGCTACCAGGATGATGTCTGCCTGCTCTACCTGTTCGGCCAACTGGTCCAATGGAGCAAAAGTCAGCTGCAGTTCACTGGCCAGTGAGGCCGCTTTTTCTGCGGTGCGGTTCACCAGCGTAATGTTGCGGGTGCCCAGGTAATCCACCACATTCTTGCAGGTGTTACGGCCGATTTTGCCAACACCCAGTAAGAGTATCTTCTTACCTGAAATGTCCGCTATCTTTTCTTTTATATATTGAACGGCTGCAAAGGAAACCGACACGGTACCACCGCTCAGTGCTGTTTGATTTTTGATGGCTTTGGAAGATTGCAGCACATTGTTGACAAGCCTGTCCAGGAAGGCGCCGGTGAAGCCGTGCTCGCGACTGAATTTCACTGCCTGTTTGATCTGCCCTACAATTTCGTAGTCGCCCAGGATCTGGCTGTCGAGACCCGCCGCTACGCGGAACAAATGCTCGGCAGCATCGTATCCTTTTTTGATATAGGCCAGCCGGGTAAAAGTTTGTTCGTCGCCTTCTGTCTGGGTACAAAGCAGATGGATCAGCTGCGACGGCTGATCGGCAAATCCATAGATCTCGGTACGGTTGCAGGTGGAGAGAATAAACAATTCTGTGAGACCATATGCAGGGGCAAGACGAAGGATTTCAGCATATTGCTCCTGGTTCACTGCAAACTGGCCTCTTACCACAGCATCGGATTTCTTGTAGTTGATCCCGGCTATGAAAAATTTTGATATTTCTCTAAAGCTATGTCCGTGCATGAACTTTTCAATCAAATGACATCGCAAAGTTAATTGTGAAGCGTTCAAAGTCCTAATATATCAGTCATTGAACTGTCATTTCAACAACTGATCTTCATCACATAAAGTGGTGATACAGATCACCGGAAACAGGGAGTAAGTGGTAGTAACAAGCATTGAGTACAGGGAGGTATGTATTGATATCAGGATGTCTTTCCGGGCGTTGCCACGGGCTTCCCACTCAGTACTGAGTATTTCCTACTTTTGCACTCCACTATCATTAAAGTTAGATATGTCTGAAATAAAGCGGGGAATAATATTGATGAATCTCGGTTCGCCGGATTCAACCAGTGTGCCGGACGTAAGAAGATTTCTCAACGAATTCCTGATGGACAAGCGGGTGATTGACTTGCCCTGGCTGCAGCGCGCCTTGCTGGTAAAGGGCATCATTGCACCTTTCCGGGCGCCGAAATCTGCGGCGGCCTACCGGTCCATCTGGACAAAGGATGGTTCCCCCATTATTGTCATCAGTCAACAACTGCAGCAGGCGGTGCAGGCACAGGTGCAGGAACCGGTGGTGCTTGCCATGCGCTATGGCAACCCTTCTCCAAAAGATGCTTTTGAAGCGTTGCTCCAAAAGATACCTGATATGGAAGAAGCGGTGCTGGTGCCGATGTATCCGCATTATGCCATGTCGAGTTATGAAACGGCGGTAGAATATGCGCGTGAAATTCATCAGAAGCGGAAATACGCATTTAAGCTGACCATTCTTCGGCCTTATTATAATGATCCTGATTACCTGCATGCATTAACAGAAAGTATGCGGCCGTATCTGCAAGAGCCGTTTGATTACCTGTTGTTCAGTTATCATGGCGTACCGGAAAGACATATTCATAAAGGAGATGTAACCGGGCAGCACTGTCTGAAAAATGGCAATTGTTGTGCAGTAGCCAGTGATGCACATGAAAAATGTTACCGCCATCAATGCATTGTGAGCACGCATATCGTAGCAGAACGGCTGCAGATTCCCGCAAACAAATATGGCTGGTCCTTCCAGTCGCGACTCGGCAGGGACGAATGGCTGAAACCATATACGGCAGAAAAATTAAAAGAACTGGCGGCACAGGGCGTGAAAAAATTAGTAGTGGCTTGTCCCGCCTTTGTAAGCGATTGCCTGGAAACACTGGAAGAAATTGCAGCGGAAGGAAAAGAAACATTTTTACATGCAGGCGGCGAATCGTTTACCATGATTCCCTGTTTGAATGTGCATCCGCTCTGGGTGCAGGCAATTGTGAAATGGGTAAGCAGTAAGAACCACGCGTTGCAACAATAAAACAATGTAACCACTCCATGTACTACTACATCAAAGCCCTTCACATCATTTTTGTTGTTACCTGGTTCAGTGGCATGTTTTATATGGTGCGGTTGTTTATTTACAATACAGAAGCAGGAGAAAAAGAGGAAGTGGAGAAGAACATCCTGCGCAGGCAGTTCAATATTATGATACGCCGGTTATGGTTTGCCATTACCTGGCCATCGGCCATACTAACGGCCATCTTCGGCGGATGGATGTGGTATTTGTGGGGATCGTTGCCCGGCTGGCTGATGATCAAGCTGGGTTTTGTGCTGGGTTTGTATGCTTATCATTTTTCATTGCACGCCATTTACCGTCAGCAGAGCAGGGGCGTGTTCAAATACACTTCCCAGCAACTGCGGATATGGAATGAAGTATCAACCATCTTTTTGGTGGCGATTGTGATGCTGGTGGTAGTGAAGCAAAACCTGAGCTGGCTGTGGGGAATAACCGGACTGGTGTTGTTTGTAATTGCGTTGATGAGCGCGATCAAAATTTACAAGTATATACGGAACCGGTAGCTGCAATAAAAAAACCTCCGGTAAGGAGGTTTATGTATGGGTAACAGTTTTTTAGTTTTCCCGGAGACCGACAATTTACATTGGAAGTTCTTCCAGGAACATTGGATCATAGCGTTGCCTGATGGTTTTTACACAGGCTATACCAGAGATTAAAAACGGGAGGTAACGGAAAAAAGAGTTTGAAAGAAGATGGAAGAAAAACCTTTCCTGCTTTTCAGAATTTTTAAAAGGAAAGGGGAGCAGGAATACTCCCCTTTTTAACCCCTAAACCCTAAACCGTAGAAAAGGTTTTTCATATAATGACTTATAAAATTAATTCAAATATCTAATGGCAGTGAGGTAAAACCCCTTGGGAATTCATGCAGTTATTTTACGCAATCCGTATCGTACGATCAACTGCCGGAATCTCACAATACTGAATTGTCAAGAGCAATAATACAGTCCCATAAACTATGCCAAACGCCAAAAATGTGGATAAACAGGATTGGTAAATGCAGAAATGTTAAGTGAATTAACAATTTATATTCCTATCAGGTGTCAACTAAAGTTTTCCCTTTCTGGTCCTGTATGGTTTTATAACGGTTTTCTTCTGTCAGCTATTGCTATCGCTGCCTTTCATTCCTGCCTGTACTTGTTTATTGCTGTGTTGCTACATCAAAAGTACAGGTATACCTTCATCCGTTTTCCACTATGTTGAACAAAGAACTTTAAACATTGAACATATAAGAACGCTGTTCCGGCGATATTGTTCAATATCCGTACCAGTTTATTGGAGCCGGGGCAGGAATTAGTAAAAAATCTGCATTTTTTATCGGGAGAATGGCGTTTGGGTAGTGAATGTTGTCATCAGCCAGGGAAAGCATTGCGTGTTGGCTTCCTGCACTGTCATTGCTGACTGGCTGTTTTGATAGCTTCCCGGCCATGATGACGATGGTATGTCTGCTTCGGCGCGCCCCTTACCGGCATGATCGTGGCCTGGCCACTGGATCATGACTATTATATGTCCTCTTCGTCTGCCTTCACTGGCAGCCGGTGCAGGTGCGGCGCGTTGCCTGCGCCACCTCTTCGCTTACTATCTTGATTGAATGACCGCGTCTGTCCTCGGTTATAGCTGCAAATTCAGTAGCTTTGCACTCTTTTTATTTGTTTTACCCTTGATAATAGATTCAGCTTCTTATGGCAGCGAAATACAGGGAGTTCAGGCAATTGGATCTGCCGGCTTTTGAAAAGGAAATATTGGCCAAATGGGATGAAACCCAGGCATTTGAGAAAAGTGTGTCCGTTCGCGAAGGGGCTACTCCGTTCGTTTTTTATGAGGGGCCGCCCAGCGCCAATGGTATGCCCGGTATTCACCACGTGATCAGCCGTACCCTGAAGGACATCGTATGCCGCTACAAAACCATGCGCGGCTTCCAGGTGAAGCGGAAGGCCGGTTGGGATACGCACGGATTGCCCATTGAACTGGGCGTGGAAAAAGAGCTGGGCATTACCAAGGACGATATCGGTAAGAAAATTTCCGTAGAGGAATACAACCGCAAATGCCGGGAGGCAGTAATGCGGTACAAGGATAAATGGGACGATCTCACCAGAAAGATGGGCTATTGGGTTGATCTCAGCGATCCCTATATCACCTTTCAGAATGAATACATAGAAACACTGTGGTGGCTGCTTAAACAGCTGTATCAAAGAGGTTTGCTGTATCAAAGCCTTAGCATTCAACCGTATTCGCCGGCGGCCGGTACGGGGCTCAGTTCACATGAACTGAACCAGCCGGGCACCTATAAGCCGGTGAAAGACACCAGCTGTGTGGCCATGTTCAGGGCCGTGCAGGATGCACGTGCAGACTTCCTGTTTGCAGCAGCTGCTAAGGAAGGATGGAAAGATGCGGAGATCTTCTTCCTGGCCTGGACCACCACTCCCTGGACCCTGCCTTCCAATCTTGCGCTTACGGTGGGGGCCGCCATCAATTATGTGCTCGTTAAAACCTTCAATCCCTATACACATCAGCGCGTGTTTGTGGTACTGGCCCGCGACCTGGTAAATCGTTACTTCAAGGCAGAGGCAGAGAATGGCGATTTTGAAGCCTGCAAGGAAGGCGACAAGGTCATCCCCTGGAAAATAGTTACCACTTTCAAAGGTTCAGACATTGAAGGATGCCGCTACGAACAATTGCTGCCTTTTGAAGCCAATGCGCCGGCAAAGATTGAACCGCTGGGCGACCAGGCGCCGGATCCCTTCCGCGTACTCACCGGTGATTTTGTAACCACCGAAGATGGTACAGGTATCGTACACACCGCCCCCGCCTTTGGTGCAGACGACTTTCGTGTAGGTAAGAAGAACAATACCGGCATTTTGATCATGGTTGACCGCAGCGGGAAGTTTGTGGATGGGCTCGGCGAATTCAGTAACCGTTATGTAAAAAATTACACAGACGATAAAAACTACGTGGATGTGAATGTTGACATCTGCGTAAAGCTGAAAAAAGAGAACCGGGCATTTAAAATCGAAAAATACGAACACAATTATCCGCACTGCTGGCGTACCGACAAGCCGGTACTGTACTATCCGCTCGATGCATGGTTCATCAAAACCACTGCATTGAAAGACCGCATGGTGGAATTGAATAAAACCATCAACTGGAAGCCGAAATCTACCGGCGAAGGCCGCTTTGGCAACTGGCTGGAGAATATGGTTGACTGGAACCTGAGCCGTTCCCGCTTCTGGGGTACGCCGCTGCCGGTATGGAGAACGGAAGACGAAAGCGAAACGAAATGCATCGGCAGTCTGCCCGAATTAAGGGAAGAAATCCTCAGGGCAAAAGATTTGAATAAACCGGAATTTTCACAGCCCGGTTTTGAACTGGACTTGCATAAACCTTATGTGGATGAAATTGTTTTGTTAAGCGACTCGGGTAAGCCCATGAAACGCGTACCCGATCTGATTGATGTCTGGTTCGACAGCGGGGCTATGCCTTATGCACAGTGGGGCCTGGACTATGAGAAGCTGAAGGCCGGCAACCCGCGTCCCTTTAAAGCGCCTTTTGATGCCAATTTCCCGGCAGATTTCATTGCCGAAGGCGTTGACCAGACCCGCGGTTGGTTTTATACCCTGCATGCCATTGCGGCGCTGGTATTCGATTCGGTTGCTTACAAAACCTGCGTATCGAACGGGCTGGTGCTGGACAAGGATGGCAACAAGATGAGTAAGCGTAAGGGCAATGTGGTGGACCCCTTCAAGACCATTGAAGATTATGGTGCCGATGCCACGCGCTGGTACCTTATTACCAATGCATCGCCCTGGGACAATATGAAATTTGATGTGAATGGCATCAAAGAGGTGCAGCGCAAGTTTTTCGGTACCCTGTATAACACGTACCAGTTCTTTGCATTGTATGCGAATGTGGACGGCTTTGCTTTCAGGGAAGCCTATGTGCCGCTGGACCAGCGCCCGGAAATTGACCGGTGGATCCTTTCCTCGCTGAACAGCCTGGTGAAGAAGGTAACAGAATACATGGACGACTATGAGCCAACGCAGGCCGGTCGCGCCATTGAGGAATTTGTGGATGAACACCTGAGCAACTGGTATGTGCGTTTGTGCCGGCGCCGTTTCTGGAAAGGGGAGTATGAGCACGACAAAATCTGCGCTTACCAGACGCTGTATGAATGCATGGAGACCGTGTTGCGGCTGATGGCGCCGGTATCGCCCTTCTTCAGCGATATGCTGTTCCGTCAGTTGAATGAGGTAACCGGCCGTCATACCGAAGAATCGGTGCATCATGTGCTGTTCCCGAAGGTAAACAGCGAGGTGATTGACGCCTCCCTGGAGGAACGCATGCAGCTGGCGCAGGACATTTCGTCACTGATCCTCTCTTTGCGGAAAAAAGTGAACATCAAAGTGCGGCAGCCCCTGCAAAAGGTGCTGATACCCGTATTGGACAAGGAAATGATGGCGCAGATTCAACGTGTGGAAGACCTGATCAAAAACGAGGTGAACATTAAGGAAGTGCAGTACCTGCAGGAAGATACCGGCTTTATCAAGAAGAAGATCAAGCCGAATTATACGGTATTGGGTAAGAAGCTGGGACCGAAAATGAAACCGGTTGCGGCTGCACTGGCTGCATTTTCGCAGGAAGAAATTGCAAAGTTGGAAAAAGAAGGAAGTATTTCATTGCAAATTGATAACGAACCCTTAATATTACAGGTTAATGAAGTAGAGATCACCAGTGAGGATATCCCAGGCTGGATGGTAGCCAATAAGGACGCCCTTACTGTAGCGCTGGATGTAACGGTTACTCCTGAGCTGATCAGTGAGGGCAATGCCAGGGAACTGGTAAATCGCATACAGAAGATCCGTAAAGACAGTGGATATGAGCTGACCGACAGGATAGAAGTGAAGGTAACCGAGCACGAGGAACTAAGGCAATCAATAGCACGATTTAATAACTATATTTGCGCCGAAATTTTGGCAGACAAATTAGAGTTGGTGCCGGAATTGCATAACGGCACTGAAATTGAAGTGAACGAGATTCCTTTAAAAGTGTTTGTTACTAAAAAAGTTTAATAGTATGGCACCCAAGAAAAAGGCGGCCAAGCCAGCTAAAAAACCGGTTGCTTCCAAAAAAGCTGCGGCAAAACCTGCTGCAAAAAAAGCTGTTGCCAAAAAATCTGCGACTAAACCTGCGCCTAAAAAAGCAGCGAAGCCGGTCGCCAAAAAGGCCGCTGCCAAACCTGCCCGCCCGGCTGCTGCCACGGGTAAGGGAACCAAGCCTGCTGTTAAGCCTGAGGCCAAAAAGGCCACTAAGCCCATGGATAATAATCAACATAAAGCCAATGGGAATAAATCCGCTACCCCAGTGAAAAAGGCTGAGCCTGTTAAGCCTGAGGTAAAAAAGCCTGTGGAGTTCGTGAAAAAACCGGAACCGGTATTTCCACCACCGCCGCCCAAAAAACCGGCAACTCCGCCCAAACCGGTGAAAGTGGTTATTCCCGAAATCAAAACAAAAACAGTCCGTAAATACGAACCTGAGTTTACGAAATCTGTATTAGATCAACCAGAAAACATACAAACAGGACCTACTATGCGTTACAGTGATGCTGAATTAGTTGAGTTTAAGGAACTTATTCTGAAAAAACTTGACCAGGCAAAGAAAGAACTGGCCTATCTCCAGGGATTAATCACCCGGAAAGACGAAATGGGCGGCGACGAAAATGAGAACCGCTACATGACCATGGAAGATGGCAGCATGAGTATGGAAAGGGAGCAACTCTCCCAGATGGCCAGCCGCCAGATCAATTATATTGACCACCTGGAAAAGGCGCTCATGCGCATTGAAAATAAAACCTATGGCATCTGCCGCGTTACCGGCAAGCTTATTGACAAAGCCCGCCTCCGCGCTGTGCCCCATGCTACCCTCAGCATTGAGGCCAAGCAGATGATGAATAAATAAATTGGATCTCCGGTAACAAATTGCCAACAGCAATAAAACACAAATCGCAAATTCAAACTATACATTTGAATTTGCGATTTGTGTTTTCGTTGTTAGTGGTCTTGAAATGTGTTTTCCTCAGAACGACCTGCCATTATTCGTTGCCCAGAATGCTTCGGGTATCGGCTTCTTCAACAGGTGATCATATATGAACTGGTAAGATTCAGTTCGGTTATGCAAGCCCTTTAGTCCGCCAATGCCGTGACGCTCGCCGGGGTACACCATAAATTCAAAATGTTTCTTCAGGTCCTGCAGTTTATCAATCAGCACCAGGCTGTTCTGCATATGCACATTATCGTCGGAGGTGCCATGAATGATGCGTAAAAGGCCCTTGTACTTATCGGCATAGGTCATTACCGAGGTGAGCTTGTAACCTTCCGGATTTTCTTTCGGGGTGTCCATGAAGCGCTCGGTATAATGCGTGTCGTAAAACTGCCAGTCGGTAACCGAAGCATTGGCAATACCATGGGTAAATACATCAGCGCCATAGGTAAGCGCCATGCAGGTCATATAACCTCCAAAGCTGCCGCCGGTGATGCCCAGGCGGCTACCGTCAACCCAGGGTTGTTGTTTCAGCCATTTGGCGCAGGTCATATAGTCTTCTATTTCCCATTTACCCAATTGCCGGTAAATGAAGTTCAGTCCCTTTTTTCCGAAATGGCCGCTGCTGCGGTTGTCGAATACTACCTGGATGAGGCCTTCCTGCGCCCACCATTGGGTGATGCCGCCCGGCATGCGCCAGCGATCGTATACCGTGCCGGCATTGGGTCCGCCATAAATGCTTACCATTACCGGATATTTTTTGCCGGGATCAAAGTTAATGGGGTATGTGATCATTACAGGCAGGTCAAACAATCCGTCTGCTGATTGTACGCGGGTCAGTTCAGTGCGGGGAAGCTGGTAATGATCAAATTCTTCTCCTTTACTGTTGCCCAGTTCACGCACCAGTTTTCCTTTGGCATCTACCAGCGCCATCGCAGGCGGCGTGGAAAGATTGGAATAGGTGGTGATGAAATATTTTCCGTTGGGTGAAATGGTAACCTGGTCGTGGCTGTAATCACCAAAGCTCAGGCGTGTGAGGCCTTTGCCATCCAGTCCTACACGATAGATGTCGAACCGCGCGGAATTTTCCTTTCTTGCTTTGAACCATACCTGTTTTGCTTTTTCATCTGTTTTCAGCACAGTGGTTCCCCAGAAATTGCCGTCGGTGATCTTATTGATCAACCGGCCGCTGATATCGTGCAGGTATAAATTTTCCCAGCCGTCTTTATCGCTTTTCAGGATGAACTGTTTGCCGCCGGGCAAAAACTCAAAGCGTCCGAAGTCATCCAGCGTGATCCAGGTGGATTGTTTTTCTTCGTAGATCTCCGTTTTATTGCCGCTGTTGAGGTCAATGCCATACACTTTCAGCACGTCCTGTCCGCGGTTCATCCATTGAACCCACAGGTCACCGGACGGTGTCCAGTAGGGCTGACCAAAATACTGATCATCTTTCGGGTTGAAATCGGCCCAGGTAATAGTGCCGCCGTTCACGCCCACGATACCAATTTTCACTTCGGGATTTTTGTCGCCGGCTTTGGGGTAATGGGCTTTTTCGAGGTAGCCGTGCTGTCCTTCGATCACATACAGGGAAAATACGGGCACTTCTGTATCATCAAAACGCATAAAGCAGATGCGCTTGCTGTCGGGGCTCCACCAGAAAGCCTTGTAGCGGCTGGCGCGTCCCAGGATTTCTTCAAAATATACCCACGAAGCATAGCCATTGTAAATGGAGGCGGCTCCGTCGTGCGTAAGCTGCGTTTCTTTTTTGGTGGCCACTTCCATTACATACAGGTTATTGTCTTTTTTGGTATAGGCCACCCATTGTTTGTCGGGCGAAGCCGTAACATTCCGGCCGTCAGGCACTGTTACCGGCAGCGATTCAGACCGGCTGTTGTCTTCCACCGTTCCGTTGTACGGTACCGCTTTGCCGGTTTTTACATCTACCGACATAGCCACCATTTTACCGGAGCCGTCTTTTCGCATTTCTATGTAGTGATTGTCATCGGCCCAGCCGCGGATGGCGGGCAATGGTTTCATCAGGCGCGGAGCCGAAGCATTCCGGAATAATTGCTCGTACGTAAAAGTCTTCTTTTGCGCCAGCAAAGAAACAGGCCAGGATACCAACAACAGGCAGGTGCCTGCAAGCAGAGCGATCTTTCTCATGAAGTCAAAAGCATTTGTTGAAAAAATGAATATACGAAGGCAACATGAAATTCAGGGTAAACACCTAACCAAATTATATCCAATAAAATTATCTGTACTCAATAATGGCAGGTAGGCCGGGGATTTGTACTTTTACTGTTTAGTATAATTGTTCATCAAAACCCAGATCCAGTGCTCCTGAAATATCTCAGAGAATCGTTCGCCAGGAAAAAAGCCCGGCGCAAATTCAATGAATACGCGTACAAGATAGATACTTTTGAACTTTCTGAAGATGGAACCGTACAGTTTGCCAACTGGCAGAACCCGTTGATTCCACCCAAGCAAATCACACAGGCGGAAATCAATTTCTTCAGACAGTTCATCCCCAAAGGAAGCCTGGCAATTGATATAGGCACCAACATCGGCGATACTACGGTGCCGATGGCATTTGCTGCCGGCAAGGAAGGACTTACCCTGGGTTTCGATCCCAATCCGCACGTGTTCAAAATCCTGGAGGCCAACGCCGGACTAAATAAGGACAAAACCAACATCGTGGTAAAGCCTTTTGCCATTGCTGATAAAGAAGCAGAATTCTTTTATACTTCCTCCGAAGCATCCTACAGTAACGGCGGCATCACCGAAGTATCCAATAATTATCATGGCAAATTCGTGTTGCCGCAAAAAGTAAGAGGTATTGTGCTGAAGGACTTTCTGGAGAAAGAATTCAGCGACTGGCTGCCGAAAATTTCCTTTATTAAGGTGGATTGTGAGGGATTGGACAAGGAAATCATCAAAAGCATGGCGAACCTCCTCAGCGAGTATAAACCGGTTGTGATTTCAGAATGCTTTACCCGTCTCTCCAAAGAAGACCGGTACGATCTGTACGACAGCCTGGCGCGGCATGGGTATGATCTCTACTACTTTGAAGATTTTGTAGAAGGAACGCCCACGCAAAAGCTTACACAGGCAGATATGACAAAGTGGAAAATGTTTAACCTGTACGCAATCGCTAAAAAGTAACCGGGCGTACTATTTTACTTCCTGCATTTCCACCAGGCGTTTGTAAAACCCGTTCTTCGCTATCAGGGCATCGTGCGTACCACGCTCAACAATTTGCCCTGTTTTCAATACGATGATCTCATCTGCGTGCCGGATGGTGCTCAGCCGGTGTGCAATTACGATGCTGGTACGATTCTCCATCATTTTATTGATGGCATCCTGCACAAGCCGCTCGCTTTCTGTATCCAGCGAAGAAGTGGCTTCATCAAGAATGAGGATGGGTGGATTTTTCAGCACGGCGCGCGCAATGGTCAGGCGCTGACGTTCACCGCCACTCAGTTTGCTGCCACGATCACCGATATTGGTTTGATAATTTTCATCTTTCTGCATGATGAACTCGTGCGCGTTCGCAATGCGGGCGGCCTGTTCAATTTCATCAATTGTAGCATCAGGTTTACCCAGCGCGATATTGTTGGCAATGGTATCGTTGAAAAGGATAGGTTCCTGCGTTACAATGCCCATCGCACTGCGCAATGACTGCAGGGAATATTCTTTGATATTCACTCCGTCAATCAGCAGTTCACCGCTGGTTACATCATGAAAGCGGGGCACCAGGTCGGCCAGCGTTGATTTACCCGCGCCGGATGAACCCACCAGGGCAATGGTTTTTCCTTTTTCAATGGTGAGATTGATGTTGTCGAGAATGGTAGCATCGTCGTATTTGAACACTACGTTGCGGAACTCAATGCTTTTTTCAAACTGAACAAGTTCTTTCGGGTTGGCCGATTCGGGAACTACCAATGGCGCTTTTATTATTTGTTCAATTCGCTGGATGGCCGAACTACCGCGTTGTGCATTGTAAAAAGCTGTAGAAAGCGCTTTGGCCGGATTGATGATTTGCGTGAAGAAAACTATGTAAATAATAAAAGCGTTGGCGTCCAGTCCGCCCGTATTATTCAACACCATTTGTCCACCTATCCACAGTACCGTACTCAACATCAACACGCCCAGGAATTCTGACAGGGGGGAGGCCAGGTCGCGGCGGAACGCCATTTTGATGCGCAGGTTGTTCAGTGCTCTGTTCACAAACAAAAACCGGTCTTTCAATAATCTTTCTGCGTTAAACGCCTTGATCACACGAAGCCCGGTCAATGTTTCATCCAGTACAGACAATAGCAGACCCTGTTCATGTTGCGCCTGTGAGGATTGCTTTCTGAGACTGCGGCTCACACGGCCTATAATGAATGCGGTAAGCGGCAGCAATACCAGCAGGAACAAGGAAAGCAGCGGGCTTATAAACACCAGTGCGGTAACAATGATCAGGATATTGAGCGGTTCCCGGATCAGGCCTTCCAGTGTGCCGATCACGCTCCATTCAATTTCGTTCATATCGTTCGACATGCGCGACATGATATCACCTTTCCGTTGTTCTGTGAAATAACCGATAGGCAGCTGCAGGATTTTCTTGTACAGGTCGGCGCGCAACCGGGCCATTACATTGTTGCGCAGCGGCACCATTACGCGAAAGGTGAGGTAGAGAAAAAAGTTCTTGAAGAGAACGGAAAGAATCACAATGCCACAGATTGCAGCAAGCGCCTTTACCTCATCATACCGGACAATGAGGTAACTGAGAAAATATTTCAAATGCTCCATGATGGACTTTGAGCTCAGCGTCCACTCGGGTTTTTGTAAAACAGGCTGTTCCTTTCCAAAAAGCAACTGTAGAAAAGGAGCCAGCATACTGAGAGAAATCAGCGAAAAAAGTACGGTCAGTAAACTGAACAACAGGTATAAGAGGAGTTTTCCCTTCTGATCTTTCAGGTAAAATAAGATCGGTCCGAATCGCTTCATTGAGTAGTTAATAAAAGATTGATAAGTTGTCTGAACCGGGATTGACTTTCCCCGCCACCCTTTTAATCCCTCCATTCGGGTTCAAACAGCCGCTGCGGTAATTTATTGCCACAGACGGTGCAAAGTAACTAATTTTGTAACACCTAAACAGTTAAGGAAATGCAAGAAGGGAAACGACAAAAACAGGTGGCTGGTTTATTGAATGAAGAACTGAATCAGATCTTTCAGCGTTTGGGGCTCACTATGCTGGATGGTGGTATGGTTTCCATATCGTCTGTAAAGGTAACGCCCGACCTGCTGGAGGCACGCATTTACCTGAGTTTCTTCCAGGTGCAGAATCCGGAGGAAACCATGAAGAAAATAGAAGAAAGAGCCTGGGAAATAAAAAGGGAACTCGCTGCCAGGGTGAGCAAGCAGTTGCGACGCATGCCCGAACTGAAATTCTTCCGCGACGATACACTGGACCATGTATTCAAAATGGAAGAATTATTCAAAAAGATCAACCCGGGTCAGGGCGGGGATGAACAAAAGTAAACCAAGCATGAACTTCCTCTTCGCCTGGAGATATTTCAGAGCAAAAAAAAGCACCAATGCCATCAATGTGATAGCCTGGGTGAGCATTGTGGCTATTATGTGCATCACCTTTGCTTTTATTGTGGTGCTGAGTGTGTTCAATGGGTTTGAAGGCCTCGTAAAATCACTATACTCTTCTTTCTATACAGACATACGGGTAGCTGCAAGCGCAGGGAAAGTGATAACCGTTACACCGGACCAGTTGCAGCAACTGAGAGCGGTAAAAGAGGTAAAGGCATGGTCGCTGATTGCAGAAGAGAAAACCTTGCTGGTGAGCGGCGACATGCAGGTGATTGTAGATATAAAAGGTGTTGACACCAACTATACCCGCGTAACCACCGTGGCGGAAAAACTGATCCGCGGCCAGTTTGAAACCGGTACCACTGAAGAGCCGGGTTTAGTGCTGGGTAACGGGGTGGAATATGCGCTGCAGATACAGTCAGACAGGCACCTGTATCCTTTAACGGTATATGCCTTCAAGCCGGGCATGAACATCAATCCGGCTGATCCTTACCAGGGATTGGCGGCCGGCAATGTGATTACCACCGGCACCTACATGATTCAGCAGGATATTGACAACAAATTTGCCCTTACCAACCTGGGCTTTATGAAACAACTCATGGGCATGGACGAGCATGAGTACAGTGCGGTGGAAATTGCCTTGTACAATCCCGACAAGGCAGATGCCGTAAAAAAACAAGTCCAACAGATTTTTGGGAAAGGCTACCTGGTGCAGACAAAATACGAGCAGAACAGCAGCTTATATGCTGTGATGACTACCGAAAAATGGGCCATTTACGGCATTCTTACCCTCATGCTGATAGTAGCGGCCTTTACCATGATCGGCGGACTGACCATGCTGGTGCTGGAGAAGCAGAAAGACATCCAGGTACTGAAAGCAATGGGCAGCACCAATAACCTGATTCAAAGAATATTCTTAAGCGAAGGTATATTGCTGGCCGCCATTGGCCTGGTGGCAGGTATCGTGCTGGCGGTACTGTTTTGCTGGGCACAGGTGCAGTTTGAACTGATACCCATACCGGGGGGCACCTTCCTGATAGACTACTACCCGGTACAGTTGATCCCTTCTGATTTTATGCTGGTGATTATAACGGTATTACTGGTGGCCACGTTGGCTTCGTGGTTCCCCAGCAGAAAAGCAGCCTTGCAGCCGATTGAGTTGAAGAGTTAGAAGCGTAAAAAATAAAAGTTACAGGTTACGCATTCCATAGGCTGCTGCAACCTGTAACTTGTATGTTGAAAACTTAATAATCCCCGATTGTTTCCGGCAACTGCTCCAACGCCCTCTTTAATTGTTCATCATTGGGCGCAATACCATGCCATTCATGGCTGCCTTCCATGAAGTCAACACCCTTGCCCATCACGGTTTTCATCAGTATAACGATGGGCTTGCCTTTGCCCACAAAGGTTTTGGCCTTTTCGAGCGTAGCGGTCACGGCATCTATATTATTGCCCTTTTCGAGGTGGATCACTTCCCAGCCAAAGGCGACGAATTTCGCACCCAGGTCGCCGAGGTTCATTACTTTGTTGGTAGGACCATCAATCTGTTGTCCGTTCCAGTCAACAGTGGCAATCAGGTTATCTACTTTATGATGGGCAGCGAAGAGAATGGCTTCCCAGTTTTGTCCTTCGTCCAGTTCACCATCGCCATGGAGGGAGTATACAATATGCGGATCGCCATTCAGTCTTTTGGCGAGGGCGGCGCCTAAGGCAACGCTCATGCCCTGGCCGAGGGAGCCGGAAGCAATCCGTATGCCGGGCAGGTGTTCATGGGTGGCCGGGTGCCCCTGCAGCCGGGAATTAATCTTTCTGAAAGTGGCCAGCTCCTTCACATCAAAATAACCGGCACGGGCCAGGGTGGCGTAGAATACCGGTGAGATATGGCCGTTGCTCAGTATGAACACATCTTCGTTATGAGCGTCCATATTGAACTTCGGGTTGTGCTTCATCACCTTGAAGTAGAGGGCGGTAAAGTACTCTGTACATCCCAGGGAACCACCGGGGTGGCCACTGGCGGCGCCATGCACCATACGTACAATATCTCTGCGAATCTGGGTAGCTGTTTCCTGAAGTGAAGGCATAAGCGGGTTATAAAATTTTGGTTGCAAAACTACAGCAATTTGCTTTCCGGTAGTGGGACGGTTTAAACTTTTCAGGTATTTTTCGGTCTCTGTGCATCAATTTCCACAATAAAGTAATGATTAATAAAGTTGTTATTAGGAAAATACGCTGTAATTTGCGCTCCGGCTCTTGATAGCCCCAACCGGCCAGATTAGTAGCTCGTATAATACTTTAGACATACAAATACAGGCTGATGTTTGATGTTTTACTTTCTGTTGCCATTTCTTTCTCCATCACTTTTCTTGCGATCCCTGTTATTATAACAGTGGCTGAGCGAAAAAAACTATTCGACATTCCCGACGAACGTAAGATACATCGCAGCCCTATACCATCCTTGGGGGGATTGGGTATTTTTGCAGGATTTATTCTGGCCTCTCTCATTGCTATACCATTTCAGAAAGCCTCCGAATTTCAATACTTTTTTGCTGCTTCTTTTGTGATTTTTTTCCTGGGGTTGAAAGACGATATCCTGGTGATTTCCCCCATTAAAAAATTTATCGGACAGGTACTGGCTGCTTTTCTGATCATTTATAAGGGAAATATCCAGATCCGAAGCATGCACGGCTTCCTGGGCATTTATGAATTGCCCGAAACATTCAGCCTGTTGCTCACCTATCTTACCATTATAGTCATCATCAATTCCTTTAACCTGATTGATGGTATTGACGGATTGGCCGGCAGTCTCGGACTGATGTCTGCTACCGTATTTGGCTGTTATTTTCTGATGGTGCACATGCCAGCGTACTCAATCATGGCATTTTCGCTGGCGGGCTGTCTCGTGGCATTTCTCATCTTCAACTTTCAGCCTGCAAAAGTTTTTATGGGTGATACGGGATCGTTATTGATCGGGTTGATCAATGCCATCCTGGTGATCAAGTTTATCAACATATCCAACTCTGTTGACGTAGCCTTCCCCGTGGCTGCTTCTCCGGCTATTGGTTTTGCCATTCTCATGATCCCCTTAATGGATACGCTGCGGGTATTTACCATCCGTATTTTTCACAGGCGTTCCCCCTTCAGTCCGGACAGGAACCATGTACACCATCTTCTGCTGGACAAAGGCATGTCGCATAAAGCAATTACCCTTACGCTGGTATCCATCAATCTCGTATTTATCATTGCCGCTTATATGACCCGCCACCTGGGAAGTACCTGGGTGATACTGGCTACGGCCAGCCTTTTCTTCACCGGCATTGCCCTGCTGTACTATACCCGTCAGCAAACGCACCTGGTGGTTGCCAAGAACGAGCCGGTGGAAACCGAGCTGACCACATCGAAAATTGTTCCCCTGGCAAAGGATATACTGGAGCATAAGAACTAAGGAAGCTGCCGGCTGCCCATTACAGGTGTATTGGCTGCGGACAATGCTAATCTGATCGCTGTGGCGTATTGTCCTGTCATCACCTATATTGACACATAGTTACCGGCAACCGCTTACCATGCTGACCATTTTATAGCATAACCCGCTGCCCTCCAACCTCTGTTCTGTAACCTGTACCCGCGCTTTTTTGCCCAATTTTTTGATTTAATGTACGTTTGCACCGCACTTTAATATTAATTGCTATGTCAGACGAGTTAAATAAAATCAGGGAACATGCACAGGACGGTATGAACAAGGCCATCAGTCACCTGGAAACAGAACTGGTAAAGATCAGGGCCGGTAAAGCAACTCCGGGCCTTTTGGATGGCATTGTGGTAGATTATTATGGCAACCCTACCCCCATTAACCAGGTTGGAAATATCAGCGTGGCAGATGCCCGTACCTTAACCATACAACCCTGGGAGAAGAATATGCTGCAACCTATAGAACGGGCTATTATAGCAGCCAATATCGGCATTACTCCCCAGAACGACGGTAATATGATCCGGCTGTTTATGCCTCCGCTTACAGAAGAACGCAGAAAGGAACTGGTAAAGCGTTCGCATGCGGAAGGAGAGCACTCCAAAGTGGCCATACGCAATATTCGCCGCGATGCCATGGAACAGATAAAAAAACTGCAGAAGAACGGCCTGAGCGAAGATGTGTGCAAGGATGCTGAAAAAGGTATCCAGGAAATGACCGACAAGTTCATCAGCCTGGTAGATAAGCATCTTGCCGCCAAGGAAAAAGAAATCATGACGGTGTAGCTGGTTCCCGGTGAATGGTTTGATTGTTGTATGGTAGAAATGGTTACAAGTGGCGGGTTTGCGGTTACAGATTTAAAGCCAACAACTACAACATCTCCTAACTTTAAAACTAACGCAAATGGGCATGATTAAGGAGTTCAAGGAGTTTGCCCTCAAAGGCAGCGTCCTGGACCTGGCCATCGGTATCATTATCGGGGCCGCATTTACCGGTGTGGTAAATTCATTCATTGAAAACATCTTAACGCCATTGTTGCTGAAGCCGGCATTGGATGCTGCCAATCTCAAAAACCTGGAGAATCTTTCCTGGGGCGCGGTAAAATATGGCATGTTTTTATCAGCCCTGCTTAGTTTTCTGATCGTTGCCTGGGTATTGTTCCTTGTTATTAAAGCGATCAACCGTTTTCGCCGGAGGGAAGAGTCCGCACCGGCCGGCCCTTCATCTACCGATGCCTTGTTAATGGAAATCCGCGATGAACTGAGAAAAAAATAGCGGATAGTGGCAGCACGGTTGCAACGCCATCCCCCTCCCGGCCGTCTCTTGGAACACTAAAACTAATGTACCATTGAAAAAAGCATTCCTTGTATTTGTAAGCGTATGCGCTATCGGTACCGTATATGCGCAGGATAAAACTGTAGAAGAATTAAGAAAAGAAGCGGCACGAACGGTAAAGAAAGAAATTAACGACACCGTTCCGAAGACCTGGCGTACCGGCGGAATGTTCAATACCAACTTCGGCCAGACAACCCTCACCAACTGGGCGGCCGGGGGCGATGAGTTTGCCATGAACATCAATGGCTATCTGAACCTGTTTGCCTTCTATTCCAAAGACAAGCACTCGTGGGACAATACCCTTGATCTGGCCATTGGTTATGTGCGTACAACGTCGCTGGGTACCCGAAAAGCCGATGACCGGATTGACCTGTTATCGAAGTACGGCTATGAAATATTCGATAAGTGGTATCTCAGTGTGCTGGCCAACCTGCGCACCCAGTTTACCATCGGGTACAATTACCCGGCAGATGCGGAGCGTGTGAAGGTTTCCAACTTCTTTGCGCCTGCTTATGTGTTGGCTTCGCTGGGTATTGATTTCAAACCGAATGATGATTTTTCGCTGTTCCTTTCCCCCATTACCAGCCGCTGGGTAATTGTTACCGACGATTCGCTTTCGGCCCAGGGGCAGTATGGTGTAGAACCCGGTAAAAAAGTGCGTACGGAAATCGGTGCGTTCCTCTCTGCCAACTATAAAAAAGATATTGTAAAGAATGTGACCTATAAGGGCAAACTGGACCTGTTCTCCAACTACCGCAACAATCCCAAGAACATTGACCTGTTCATGACCAACCTGTTCAGTCTGAACGTGTTCAAGGGGCTTTCCGCTTCCCTGGGCCTTGACCTCATTTACGACGACGACGTACAAGTTTTTGGTCCCGAAAGCAATGCCCCCCGCATGCAGGTGCGGCAGTATATCGGGGTGGGGTACACAGCGAAATTTTAAGAGGTATCGGGCCAATTATGATCAGCTTATATGGCTTCAGACGGGCGTTTTGTCCGCTGTTTAACCATAAGCTATGCAGCCTGCAACCGGTTACCTAAAATCTCCACATTTTATATACACTACGCTGTGTTCCGGCTGTTCGCATTTCCGGGCCTGATTTTTTTACCGTAGGTTTGTTGCGTTCCATGCCGGGTTTTGTGCCGGCAGGTTGTTTAAATGGGTTAGTAAAGTAAAAGATGCATGGTAAACCAATCAACGTACCAGATCAAACTACCGCAATTTGAAGGTCCATTTGATCTGTTGCTATTCTTTATAGAGCGGGACGAGCTGGATATTTACAATATTCCGATCAGTAAGATCATCAAGGATTTCCTCGACTATATTCACCAGAGCGAAAAGCTGAACATTGAACTGTCCAGCGAATTCATCCTCTTTGTATCTACCCTCATGCGCATCAAGGCGCGCATGTTGCTGCCCCGTAAGGAACTGGATGCGCAGGGCAATGAAATTGACCCGCGCCAGGAGCTGGTAGACAAAATTCTGGAGTACAAACGGTACAAGGAAGCCTCAGCAAAAATGGCCGAAATGGAAGCCATGCGTATGCTGATGGTAAAACGCGGCAACCTGCAGAAGGAACTGGCGGCTATTGGCGAAGAAGCAGGCGAAGGAACAGAGATCCAGACCATCACCCTGTTCAAACTGATGAAAACGTTTGAAAAGGTGATTAAAAGGCTGGAACAGCAGCGCGCTGCCAAACCCGTGCATACCGTGGTGCGATACAACTATACCATGGAAGAAAGCCGTGAGTATATGCTCAGTACCGTACAACGGGAAAAGGTGATGTCGTTTGAAAAGATCTTCGATGTGTGCCAGGACCGGATCCATGCCATCTTCCTCTTTCTCTCCCTGCTGGAACTGATCCAGCAAAAATATATGACCATTATGGTGGGAGAAGGTCGTAATAACTTCATTATTGAATACAACGAAAACCGCGAAGCAGAAGTAGCGGAACTGGGTGAAGTGCAGGAAGGTGCTGAAGACGCAGCGCCTGAAAGTTGGCAGGACGGAGATGCTGAAAGTATGGATGCTCCGCAGGATGATGTGGAGTGATGGTGAGCGCAAGACATTAACCCTCCTGTAAGAACCATTCCAGCAATCGCTCCAGGCATGCGTGGTTGGCTGCATAATGTGCTTTGTTTTGCAGTATCACTGCTTCCGGTTGAATACCGCGGCTTTTGTGCTGCAATTCTTCTTTTCCATGAGCAACCATATCAGCTACCAGTTCAGGAGTAGCTTCCAGATGAAATTGCAAACCCATTACCCGGTTATCGTATATAAATGCCTGGTGCGGACAGAGAGCTGATTTCAGCAAATGAGTTGCATGAGCAGGCAGGTCAAAGGTATCACCATGCCAGTGAAAGGGAACCAGTGAATCCGGCAGCAGCTGTGCCAGCGCAGGCGCCATTTCATTATTCACCTTTTCTACCGGCCACCATCCGATCTCTTTTTCCGTGTGCGGGTATACCCGCGCGCCGAGTGCTTCGGCTACCAGTTGTGAACCAAGACATACGCCCAATACTTTTTTCCCCGCACGAATCACGGCCTGCAGAAATGCTTTTTCCTGTTTTAACCAGGGAAACCTGTCTTCATCATACACGCCCATAGGGCCACCCATTACCACCAGCCAGTCAATGTCTTCCACCGGTGGAAAATCAGGTGCTTCGTACAAACGCGTGCATGAAATCGTATGCTGTTGCTGCTGCGCCCATTGCAGCAGATAACCCGGAGCTTCAAATGATGCATGTTGCAAGAAATGCGTGCGCATGGTTTTCCTGTACTTTTGTGTAGATTTGATCGTATTGCGACTGAGCGATACAAAGTTGCAGTGAACTAATGGCCAATCCAAACTTAAATAGCGACAAAGCATTTCTTTCCGCTGCGGATAAGGAATTTGAGAATAATATTCGTCCCCGCGAAATCACCGACTTCGCCGGACAATCGCAGATCATAGAGAACCTCAGGATTTTCATCAAAGCGGCCCGCATCCGTGGAGAAGCGCTTGACCATATACTTTTTCACGGACCGCCGGGACTGGGCAAGACCACCCTCAGCCGCATTGTGGCCAATGAACTGGGTGTAAACATTAAGGAAACCTCTGGTCCTGTTATTGAAAAACCCGGCGACCTGGCCGGACTGCTCACCAACCTCGAGCCCCACGATGTATTGTTCATTGATGAAATTCACCGGCTCAGCACGGTGGTAGAGGAATATTTGTATGCAGCAATGGAAGATTACCGCATTGACATCATGATTGATTCCGGTCCCAATGCACGCAGCATACAGATCAATCTCAATCCTTTTACCCTTATTGGCGCTACCACGCGTAGCGGCTTGTTAACGGCGCCGCTGCTGTCGCGCTTCGGCATTAAATCACGACTGGAATATTATACGGCTGATACCTTGCAGAACATCATTAACCGTTCTGCCAAAATATTAGGCGTGAAGATCACTTCGGAGGCCGCGCATGAAATTGCTCGTCGCAGCAGGGGAACGCCGCGTATTGCCAACGGCTTGCTGCGCCGTGTACGCGATTTTGCACAGGTATTGAGCAATGGTGATATAGACCTTGCCATTACCCAACATGCGCTGAAGGCATTGAATGTGGACGAACACGGGCTGGATGAAATGGACAACCGCATCCTGCTTACTATTATTGATAAGTTCAAAGGAGGCCCGGTCGGCATCACTACTATTGCTACGGCCGTTGGGGAAGAAACGGGAACGCTGGAAGAAGTATATGAACCTTTCCTGATCCAGGAAGGCTTTATCAAACGCACGCCCCGCGGACGTGAAGCAACGCATAAAGCGTATGAGCATGTGGGTAAGGAACGGCCGGGCGCAACACAATCATTGTTTTAGCATAGGGATAACATGTTAAATGGCTATACTGTTGTATGTTCAACAATACAACAATATAGCCATTTGACTATTCAGCAAAAACTGTGTTATGCATTCACCGGCGCTACCAGCCTGAAGCCGTTGCCGTGAATGTTTACAATTTCGATGGTGTTATCGTCTTTCAGATACTTGCGCAACTTGGCGATATACACGTCCATACTGCGGCCGTTGAAATACGTATCGCTGCCCCATATTTTCTTCAACGCCTGTTCACGCGGCAGGAGATCGTTCATATGTTCGCAAAGCATTTTCAGCAACTCATTTTCCTTGGGCGACAAAGTTTGCGTTTTGCCATTATGGCTCAGTTCACGCAATTTGGGATTGAAATGATAGCTGCCCAGGTCGTATTCCTTGTTTTCCTGTTCTTTTGAAACTTCTTCGTTGCGCTTGAGGATGGCTTTGATCTTCAACAGCAATACTTCACTATCGAAGGGTTTGGTAATATAGTCATCGGCGCCCAGTTTATATCCCTGGATGATATCTTCCTTCATGGTTTTGGCACTGAGGAAGAAGAGAGGAATGTCCGGGTCCACATCGCGGATCTCTTCGGCAAGGGTAAACCCGTCCATATGCGGCATCATTATATCCAGCAGGCAGAGGTCGAACTTCTCACGCTGAAAAGCAGCAAGACCGAGACGTCCGTCGCGCTCCAGTACCACATCAAAATCGTTCAGCTCCAGGTAATTCTTCAATACCATGCCCAGGTTCTGGTCGTCCTCGCACAACAGAATTTTAGGTTTCTTTCCTTCCATGTGAAGTATTTTTTGTCTATAGAATAAAATAATTGCCTAAATAAAAGTAATTCATTTGCCAAAAGAAACAATCAGGGTGTAATATTTTGTTAATAATCAATGCAAAGCGCGCGAAAACGGCCTTACATCCGGGGTGAAAATGAAAGCATCGGACGGCCCTCCGGCGTCAACGATCGCGCGTGATTTGCAGCAACAAAACCCGCTGCCAATTGGTTCTTTATTATGTCATAGGACTGAATTTATTAACATCATTCGCGCTAAATTCGCGTTCGTTCGCGCCATGCGCGACCTAATCAATACAACTATGCGATTAACACCAGACAATAAGTTCAAGAAACTGATTGTTATCGGAGACCGCGTACTGATCCGCCCCTCCAAACCTAATGAACGTACCGAAAGCGGTCTGTACCTGCCACCGGGCGTACAGGAAAAGGAAAAAGTACAGCAGGGCTATGTTATCAAAACCGGTCCGGGCTATGCTATCCCCTTGCCTGTAGAAGACGAGCCCTGGAAGAGCAGCGAAGAACAGGTGAAATATGTACCGTTGCAGGCACGGGAAGGCGACCTGGCCGTATTTCTGCTGAGCGGCGCTACGGAAGTGTTGTACGAAGGAGAAAAATATTATATCGTTCCTCAAAGCGCTATATTGATGCTGGAAAGAGAAGAGGATATTTAATGGGGAGTGGCAATGAGCCAGTGTGAATAGATGAAAACGAACAATGGCAAAACGAGGGCGATAATTGCGCTGCGGTTACAGATGTTGGCGTACCGGGTACTGCTAAGAGATAGTTTTATCAAAGGGCCACAGCGTCAGCCGCAGGAAGAATATATGCGGGAAGAGGATATTGGGGAGTTGACAGCCTTAAGAAACTGTATAAACATTTATAGCGCCGTTAATCATGTCAAATAAAGAAGCTTTCATTGAAACCATACGTCCGGGGTACAGCTTTAAAGGCGAATCTTTCCGCATCGGCGTTGCTATGCTCAATGGCGAAGTAGTGCCGGGCACACCCGTGTCCATTCCCCTGAAAACCATGAACCGGCACGGGTTGATTGCAGGCGCTACCGGCACCGGCAAAACAAAAACCCTGCAACTGATAGCAGAAGGATTGAGCGATGCGTCCGTTCCCGTTTTGCTGATGGACATCAAAGGCGATTTAAGCGGTATTGCAGCGGCCGGTTCACACAACCCGAAGATCAGTGAACGGGTACAGCTGATGGAAATGGAATACCACCCTTCGGCGTTTCCGGTGGAATTGCTCAGCCTGAGCAATGAAAAAGGCGTTCGGTTGCGGGCCACCGTTACTGAATTCGGACCAGTATTGTTATCGAAGATTTTAAATCTGAACGATACGCAGGAAGGACTGGTAGCCCTCATCTTCAAATACTGCGATGATCACCGGTTGCCGCTGCTGGACCTGCAGGATTTCATCAGGGTGCTGCAGTTTATCAGTAATGAAGGCAGGAAAGAAATTGAAAAGGAATACGGAAAAATTTCTACCAGCAGTACCGGCACCATTCTTCGTAAAGTCATTGAACTGCAGCAGCAGGGTGCCGATGTATTCTTTGGCGAACCTTCATTTGATATAGACGACCTGATGCGCATTGCAGACGATGGCCGTGGTATGATAAGCATACTCCGGGTCACTGATATGCAGAACCGGCCCAAGCTGTTCTCTACCTTCATGCTGCAGTTGCTGGCTGAACTCTATGCCACCCTGCCCGAAGCAGGCGATACAGAAAAGCCGGTACTGGCGCTGTTCATAGATGAAGCCCACCTGGTTTTCCAGGAAGCAACCCAGGCATTGCTGCAACAGGTGGAAACAGTTATCAAACTCATCCGCTCAAAAGGCGTAGGTATATTTTTCTGTACACAAAATCCGCAGGATATACCGGCGCCGGTGCTGAGCCAGCTTGGTTTGAAAGTACAACACGCATTGCGTGCCTTTACGGCCAATGACCGCAAAGCGATTAAACAGGCAGCGGCCAATTATCCCGAAACTGACTTTTATAAAACAGAAGACCTGCTGACGCAACTGGGCATCGGCGAAGCATTGGTGACCGCACTCAATGAAAAAGGCATACCCACACCGCTGGTGCATACCATGCTGGTGCCGCCACGGAGCCGCATGGATGTATTGAGCGAAGCGGAAATTGATAACCTTGTCAGTAAGTCTGTTCTGGTGAAAAAATATGCCACCGTAACAGACCGGGAGAGTGCGCATGAAATACTCACGGCCAGGTTGCAGGAGGCAGCAGCAAAATCTGCCGGAAAAGAAGCGGAGAAGAAATCGTCCGGTGGCCGCAGGGAAAAATCAACGCTGGAGCAGGTATTGGACAATTCCGTTACCCGGCAGATCGGACGGACGGCGGCGGGCATTATTACAAGAAGTTTGTTAGGCGCATTGGGGTTGGGGAGCAGGAAGCGGAGGTAATTAGGGTTTTCTTACTTCAACCTGATCACTCCCTTTTCATCCACCGCCACTTTATTTTCCGATTGCATAAACTCCAGCACTTTCCAGGCTTTTTCTTTCCTGATACCTGTAAAGGCATTCATCAATTCGGTTACCGGTTGTGATTTTGTTTTTAAAGAAGTGATCACAGCTTGTTCAATCTGTGTAAACTCTTCGGGCGTAAGCGTTTTATGTTTATTGCGCAGGCAATTATCGCAAATGCCACAAGGCTTCACGCCATCATCACCAAAATAAGCAGCAATGATGCGACTACGGCACTGTGAAGTGTCCCGCACAAAGCCAATCATGGCGCCAATTCGTTCTATGAATTGTTCTTTTCGCCTGGCATAATTCACAGAGTTGATGTGCAGTGCTTCTGTTGGTATGCGGTCAACCGTAAGATAAATCTGCGGTGTATCTTTCTGCGGCGTGTATTCAATAATGGCAGCGGCATGCAGTTTTTTTAAATCACGTATTACTTCTTCTGTGCTTTGTCTCAATATAGCAGCGATGCTTTTTTCATGAATATTGGCAGGATGATCAAAAATTCCTTCGTAATTGCGCAGCAGTGTTTTAATAAGCGGTTCCAGTTCGGGATAAGTACTTTCAAATTCATACAAATAATCCTTGCCGGTTACAAACTGCACCCTGGCCGGTAAAAACAGCTGTTCATTGAACGATAGCAACCCTTCCTGTTCCAGCGCCTTGATGCTGTAGATGGCCAGCTGCGCGTCCAGTTTGAATTTCTGGATGAAATCAGTCAGATCAAAAGCATAATAATTGCCTCCTCCTGAATGGGCAGGGATTTGCAGGTAATTCATCAATGCCTGATAAACAATGCGCACCTGTTCAACGGCAGGATAACGAATGTCTGGCAGCGCACGCAATTCGTCCAGGTCCTTTTCATTGTACAGCAAAACGGCATACGACTTTTTTTCATCACGACCGGCGCGGCCTGCTTCCTGGTAATAATTTTCCAGGCAGTCGGGCACATCAGCATGAATTACCAGCCGCACATCCGGTTTGTCTATGCCCATGCCAAAAGCGTTGGTGCATACAATGGTGCGCACTTCATTGCGGATCCATTTTTCCTGCTTTGTATTGCGCTCTTCCTGCGTAAGCCCGGCATGATAATAATCGGCCACAATGCCCTGCATGTTCAGCAGGTCGCTGATCTCTTTGGTCCTTCGCCGGCTTTTACAGTACACAATACTGCAGCCCGGGACCTTTTGCAAAATTTCCGCAATCCTGGTATACTTCGATTCTACCGCAAATACACTGTAGGAAAGATTGGGCCGTTCGAATGACTTCCGGAATACCTGCGACTGACCAAACGCCAGTTTTTCACAGATATCCTGCTGCACTGCCGGGGTAGCCGAGGCCGTTAGTGCTAAAACAGGAACATCGGGCAATTCATCCCGCAGGGGAGCAATACGGAGATAAGGGGGACGAAAATCATAGCCCCACTGCGAAATACAATGTGCTTCATCTACGGCAATCAGCGTTACACCCAATGCGGGTAAATATTCCTTGAATAGCGAAGTTTCAAGCCGCTCAGGCGATACATACAAAAACTTGCAGTTGCTGCCGCCGGCCAGCTTCAGGGTGTTCATCACATCGCGCCGGCTCATGCCGCTATAGATGGCGAATGCGGTAATGCCTTTTTTGCGAAGGTTCTCTACCTGGTCTTTCATGAGGGCAATCAAAGGACTGATCACCAGGCATAACCCTTCCCGCGCCATGGCAGGCACCTGGAAACAGATAGATTTACCCCCTCCGGTGGGAAGCAACGCCAGCGTATCTTTCCCGTCCAGCACACTTTGTATGATCTCCGCCTGCATAGGACGGAACGCATCATACCCCCAATACGTTTTCAGTATCTTATGTATCAACGACGACATTGCTCAATTTGCCCGTGAAGATAATAGATTTTGCTACGGAGCCATTGTTCCGAAATGAATCAATCATTGTATCATAAGCGAACAGAAATCAGATGAGCTAATTTTTAAGGAAATGGTTATCAATAATTTAATTGCTGGCATATTTTTCCGTTGAAATGAGTGCGAACCAGAGGGGTATTCCTTATCATGATAATTACACCGTATGGAACGAGACCGGATCTGGACTTTAATTGCTGCCAAACTTTCGGGAAGCACTTCGGCAGCAGAGCTGGCCGAACTGGAAAGCCTGCTGCGTGCTGATCCCGAAATGCATTACTACCTGCAGGTAGTGGAGCAGTTATGGGAGAGCAGACATGGTAACGATGCGCCTGCCGGCAAATTGCCGGAAGCCACATACAACGAAGAAGCTGCTTACAACAGGATACTGGAAAAGATGAAGTCGCTTGGCATTGGCTCTCCCGGTAAAGCACAAACGGTGATGCAGCCTGTAGCAACCGCTCATACTCAGTACCAGAAGCCAAAAGGGCGGCAACAATCTGCATTGCTCCTGGCGCATTCCATATTCAGGAATAACCTGAAGACCAGCTGGCGCAACCTGTTTCGCAACAAAACTTTTTCCATCATCAATATTTCCGGGCTGGCGCTGGGAATGGCGGCCGCTATACTGATCCTGCTCTGGATACAAAACCAGTTAAGCTTTGACCGCTTTCACAGGAATGGCGATCGCATTTATC